>Ga0164297_10000134_pt1 | contig 91359 bp, 78 predicted proteins | sample GEODES058metaG_FD_113539 | JGI IMG/M metagenome (GOLD analysis project Ga0164297, IMG submission 113539) | Dystrophic lake water microbial communities from Trout Bog Lake, Wisconsin, USA - GEODES058 metaG | ecosystem: Environmental > Aquatic > Freshwater > Lake | place: USA: Trout Bog Lake... | reverse complement strand
TCGAGCCGAAGGCCAGCGCCAGCTAATGACGCGCGCTGACGGCAGGAATCGCGATAAAGTTCCCGCGCGTGGGGCTGGCGTTTGCGCGCGTCCTTCGACGAGCTCAGGACGAACCAAATGGGTTGCAGTTGGGCAATGGGAATATTGGCTTCACTCCCCCCACCGATCCGCACTTGCCAGCGCGGGCCAATCGCCTAGACCGGTACGATGCGTGTTCGCTTGTGCGCCCCGTCTGCCCCGTTTTCGCGTGACGATGCTGCGCGGGTTTACGCGCTGGCGGCGGACTATCCGGGGATTGCGCTCGATTTTCATGACCAGTGCTTTGCCGTGGCGGGGCATTTTGCCGGGGATGATGCGGTGCGCACGGCGGCGCTGATCGAATGCGCCAATGATCCCGCCTGCGATGCGGTGTGGTTTGCGCGCGGCGGCTATGGCGCGGCGCGGATTGCCGGGGCTGCATTGGCGCAGTTTGGGCCGGCGGCGCGCGCCAAGCTTTTTCTGGGCTATTCCGATGCCGGCACTTTGCTGGGGGCGCTCTATCGCGCCGGGTTGGGGCAGCCGGTCCATGCGCCGATGCCCGCCGATATTCGCCGCGCCGGGGGCGAGGCGGCGGTGCGCCGCACTCTGGCGTGGCTGGCGGGGGATCGTTCGGGTGAAGAGCCGGGGCTGGATCAGCGCCCGGCGGTGGCGTTCAACCTGATCACGCTGGCGATGTTGACCGGCACGCCGCTGATGCCCGATCTGGCCGGGCACGTGGTGATCATCGAGGAAGTGTCCGAACACCTGTACGCGGTCGATCGGCTGCTGTTCCATGTCACCAGCGTGCTGGCAGGGGTGGGGATTGCCGGCATCCGGCTCGGGCGGATCAGCGATGTGCCCGAAAACGACCGCACGTTTGGTAGCGATCCCGAAAGCATGGTGCGCGACTGGTGTGCACGCAGCGGGATCGCCTGGCTGGGCCATGCCGATATCGGGCATGATATAGATAACCGCATCGTGCCGTTCGGGCTTGCCCACCGGCGCGCGGCGCAATAAGCGCGCGGATCGGTTTTGGATCGCAAGGAAAGCACAAGGCAAATGCGGGCATTCGTTTTTCCGGGGCAGGGCAGCCAGAAAGTGGGCATGGGCGCCGAACTGGCCGCCGCCAGCGCCGCCGCGCGCGAAGTGTTCGAGGAAGTCGATGATGCGCTGGGGCAGAAGCTGTTCCAGATCATGACCGAAGGCCCCGATGATGCGCTGACGCTGACCGAAAACGCGCAACCGGCGATCATGGCGCATGCCATCGCGGTGCTGCGCGTGCTCGAACGCGAAGGCGGCATCGCGCTGGCCGACAAGGCCGACTTTGTCGCCGGGCACAGCCTGGGCGAATATGCGGCGTTGTGCGCGGCGGGGGCGTTTTCGCTGGCCGATACCGCGCGGCTGCTCAAATTGCGCGGGCAGTCGATGCAGGCGGCGGTGCCGGTCGGGGTCGGCGCGATGGCCGCGCTGCTCGGCGCCGATCTCGACAAGGCCAGCGCGCTTGCCGCGGCGGCAGCGCAAGGCGAAGTGTGCACCGTGGCCAATGACAACGATCCCGGCCAGGTGGTAATTTCCGGGCACCGCAGTGCGATCGAGCGCGCGGTGGCGCTGGTCAAGGACCACGGCATCAAGCGCGGGGTGCTGCTGCCGGTATCGGCGCCGTTCCATTGCCCGCTGATGCAGCCGGCTGCCGATGCGATGGCGCAGGCGTTTGTCGCTGTGCCGCCGCGCGCGCTGGCGGTGGCGCTCTATGCCAATGTTACCGCCGCGCCGGTGACCGACCCGGCGGCAATTGCCGGGCTGCTGGTCGAACAAGTCACCGGCCGTGTGCGCTGGCGCGAAAGCGCGCAGGCGATGGCCGCCGCCGGGGTGGACAGTTTCGTCGAACTGGGCGGCAAAGTGCTCGGCCCGATGATCACCCGCAGCGCCGCCGATGTCAGCGTTGCCAGCGTGGTGACGATGGCCGATATCGAAGCGCTGCTGAAAGGATTGTAACGCACATGGAACACCGTCTGTTCGATCTGACCGGCCATACCGCGCTGGTTACCGGGGCCGCCGGGGGCATTGGTTCGGCGATTTGCCATGCGCTGGCGCGGCAGGGCGCGCGGCTGGCGCTGTCGGGCACCAATGCGGCGAAATTGCGCGCGTTTCGCGATGAATTGAACGCAACCTATGGCCACGATCATGTCGAGATCACCTGCGATCTGTCGAATGCGGAATCGGTGGAACAACTGGTGCCCGCGACGATCGACACGCTGGGCAAGATCGACATCCTGGTCAACAATGCCGGAATCACCCGCGACAACCTGATCATGCGGATGAAGGATGATGATTGGGACAGCGTGATCCGCGTCAATCTCGAAGCCGCGTTCCGGCTGATGCGCGCGGCGGCGCGGCCGATGATGAAGGCGCGCCATGGCCGTATCATCACCATCACCAGCGTGGTTGGCGCCACCGGCAATCCGGGCCAAGCCAATTATGCCGCAGCCAAGGCCGGGCTGGTGGGGATGTCGAAATCGCTGGGGCAGGAACTGGCCAGCCGGGGCATTACCGTCAATTGCGTGGCGCCTGGCTTTATCCGCACCGCGATGACCGAAGTGCTGCCCGATGCGCAGAAAGAGGCGCTCAATGCGCGCATCCCGATGGGGCGGATGGGCGAAGGCGATGATATCGGCGCGGCGGTGGCCTATCTCGCCAGCCGCGAGGCAGGGTATGTGACCGGGCAGACGCTGCATGTGAACGGCGGCATGGCGATGCTGTCGTGATCGGCCGCGCGGGGTGGGGCGCGGCGGTGCTGCTGGCCGTCGCCCCGCCCGCGCAGGCCCGCCCGCCCGAAGCGCTGGCCTGCGCGGTGCAGGCCGCCCCGGCCGGGCTCGATGCGCGGATTGCCGAGGCGATCGTCAGCCGCGATGCCGACAAGGGCGGCCCGGTGCTGGCCGAACTGCGCGTGATTACCGATCGCTGCGCCGATGACCAGTTTCTCAATGCCAAGCAGCGCGAAGCCTATTTCAGCTATGTGCTGGGGCGGCTGGGCCGCGACGGGCTCGATGCGCGGCTGGCGGCGGCGGGGGTGCCGGCCGATCTGATCGACCGCACGCTCGATATCGGACCGGGCAATGCCAACAATCCCGCCGATCGGGTGACCGAGGGCGATCTGCGCAATGTTGCCGAGGCACTGAGCGGGGCGGGCAAGGACCCGCGCGCGCTGTCCACCCAGGCCTGGGCGCTGATCAGCGCGTGGATCGTCGCCACGGCAAACATGTTCGACGGCCTGCGCAATCTTGATTAGGCGCGAATTTGCGCCATTTATGCACAGCTTCGCATGATTGCCCAAGCTCTCCGCTTGCGCCGGTTTGGGGCGCGGTTATGGAAGATAGTCCGAAACGCCACCGGCCCTGGCGCGAATCCCCTGTCTGCGCGAGCATGGGGGGCGGGCGCGGTCTGGATGGCGTGATCGAAAAGGGATCGAGACGACGATGAAGGCCACGATCGAACGGGCAACACTGCTGCGCTGCCTGTCCCATGTCCAATCGGTGGTGGAACGGCGCAATACCATTCCGATCCTGTCGAACGTGCTGATCGATGTGGCGGCATCGGGGGCGGTCAAGCTGATGGCCACCGATCTCGATCTGCAAGTGGTCGAATCGATGCCGGCGGTCAGTGTCGATGCGCCGGGTGCGATCACCGTATCGGCGCACTTGCTGTTCGACATTGCGCGCAAGCTGCCCGATGGCTCGCAAGTCAGCCTCGAAACCACCGACAACCGCATGGTGGTCAAGGCCGGGCGCAGCCGGTTCCAGCTGCCGACGCTGCCGCGCGATGATTTTCCGGTGATTGTCGAGGGCGATCTGCCGACCAGTTTCGAGATCCCGGCGCGCACGCTGGCCGAACTGATCGACCGCACCCGCTTTGCCATTTCGACCGAAGAAACCCGCTATTACCTCAATGGCATTTTCTTCCATGTCGCCGATGACGTGTTGAAGGCGGCGGCAACCGACGGCCACCGTCTGGCGCGGTTTACCCTCGCGCGGCCCGACGGGGCCGAAGCGATGCCCGATGTGATCGTGCCGCGCAAATGCGTTGGCGAACTGCGCAAGCTGCTCGAAGACGTGCTCGATACCAATGTGCTGATCGATCTGTCGGCGAGCAAAGTGCGCTTTACGCTCGGCGGCGAATTCGGCGTGGTGCTGACCAGCAAGCTGATCGACGGTACGTTCCCCGATTACAACCGGGTGATCCCGACCGCCAATGACAAGCTGCTGCGGCTCGACCCGCGCGCCTTTTTCGAAGGGGTCGATCGCGTCGCGACGATCGCCACCGAAAAGACCCGCGCGGTCAAGATGGCGCTCGACAACGACCGCGTCACGCTGTCGGTGACCAGCCCCGACAACGGCACCGCCGCCGAAGAAATTGCCGCCGACTATACCGCGCCCGGTTTCGAGATCGGCTTCAACGCCAATTATCTGAAAGACATCCTCAGCCAGATCGATGGCGATACCGTCGAACTGCACCTGGCCGATGCCGGCGCACCGACGCTGATCCGCAAGAACGACCAGTCGTCGGCGCTCTATGTGCTGATGCCGATGCGCGTGTAAGGAGGCGGGCGCCGATCGGCGCCCGCTGCTTATTCCGCTGCTTGTGCCAAGTCCGCCTGCTGCGGCCCGCGCAGCACGCCGCCGGGAGTGGCGCCGGTCCACTGCCCGTCGCGGAAAGTGATCACGCCTGATTTGATCGTGTAGCGATAGCCGGTGGCGCGTTGCAGCAGCCGCTTGCCGCCGGCGGGCAGGTCAAACGCCAGATAGGGCCGCTCCAGCCGCAGCGCATTCAGATCGATCACGTTGATATCGGCCAGCGCGCCCGGCGCGATTACCCCGCGATCATTCAGCCCGTAAAGCCGCGCGGTATCGTGGCTTTGCCGGCGCACCGCGGTTTCGAGGCTGATCCGGCCGCCGCGCGGGCGATCGCGCACCCAGTGTTGCAGCATGAATGTCGGCGAGGCGGCATCGCAGATCGTGCCGCAATGCGCGCCGCCGTCGCTCAGCGAATTGACGCAGTCGGGCCGTGCCTGCAAGGCTTCGAGGAAATCGAGATTGCCATCGGCGTAATTGAGGATCGGGAAATAGATGAACCCGCTGCCGTCGTCCGCCGTCAACAGGTCATAGGCATATTCGGCCGGGCTGACCCCGCGCGCGGCGGCGCGGGCGGCAATGCTCGCCGGCGCCTGCGGTTCGTAATCGAAATCATCATCCATTTCATAAAGATGGTCCCACCCTTCGGCGAGCGCGCGATAGAGGTGGATGATATCGGTTTCGGGATAGACATTGGGTTCGGCGAGCAGGCGTGCGCGGAAATCGGGATCGCGCAAGTGCGCCAGTTGCTGCTCCCACGGCAGCGCCTCGATCGTCGCCCAGCTCGGGCGGAAGCGGAACGGGTGAACCGTGCCGCGCCAGGCCATGATCACGCCATTGCCGCGCAGCGCGATCGCCGCGACGATCCGCGCCCCGGCAGCATTCTGGCGGTCCATTTCGGCAAGCTGATCGTCGAGCGTGGTTTCGCGGGCGATCGATTGCAGCGCGGCAAACACCACCGGCAGCCCGGTTTCGCGGCTGATCGCGCCCATCCAGTCAAATTCGCGCCATTCGGGTTTCAGATCGCTGGCCAGTTCAAACACGCCGTGGCCGACCCGGCCCATCGCCCGGCCGATCGCCACCAGTTCTTCGGGCGTGGCGGTGGTGCCCGGCACCACTTCGCCGTCGATCGATTTGTGGATCACGGTGCGGCTGGTCGAAAAGCCCAGCGCCCCGGCGCGCAGGCCCTGTTCGACGATTTCGGCCATCTGCGCGATATCCTCGGCGGTGGGCACTGCCCCTGGCTGTTCGCGATCGCCCAGCACATAGGCGCGCACCGCACCATGCGGCACATGGGTGCCGACATCGATGCTGCGCGGCAGGCGTTCGAGCGCGTCGAGATAGTCGGGGAAGCTTTCCCAATCCCACGTCAATCCTTCGGACAGCGCAGTGCCGGGGATGTCTTCCACCCCTTCCATCAGCCCGATCAGCCAGTCGTGGCGATTGGGCGCGGCGGGGGCAAAGCCGACCCCGCAATTGCCCATGATCGCGGTGGTCACCCCGTGCCACGATGATGGCGCCATTTCGGCATCCCATGTCGCCTGGCCATCGTAATGGGTATGGATATCGACCCAGCCCGGCGCGACCACCAGCCCGGTGGCGTCAATCTCTTGCCCCGCGCTGCCGTTCACCCGGCCGACCGCAGCGATCAGCCCGTCGCGGATCGCAACATCACCGGTATAGCGCGGCGCGCCGGTGCCATCGACAATGGTGCCGCCGCGCAGGATCAGATCGAAGTGGGCCATGGCATGCTCTCCCCGGCGTGCCTTGCGCGGCACGGCCTGTTAACCGGGTGATTAAGTCATGGGGCGGCGCAACGGTCAATCGAGAAATGCGCTCACGCTGCGGCCGAACGCTGCGGGCTGCGACAGCATGAACAAGTGCCCGCCGCCATGGAACAGTTCGAGCCGGCTCTGCGGGATCGCCTGCACAAGCAGATGCGCATTGGCCACCGGCACCAGCTGGTCTTCATCATCGGCCATGACCAGCACCGGCATCGCCAGCAGCGGCAGGATGGCGAGGCTGTTCCAGCCGGCAAAGGCCGACAATTGGCAGGCCCAGCCGACCGGGGTCGGTGCGGTGGCGGCATTGAGCGAGACTTTGCCCGAACCACCGCCATTGTAGAGCGAGGCGAGATTGCGGCGCAGCGCGGCCTCTACCGAATATTCCATCGGATCAAGCAGATGGCTGATCATCGCGGGGTTGCCGGGCACCATTGCGCTGCCCGCCGAAGTGGCCGCCAGCACCAGCCGGCGGGTGCGCGCGCGGTGCTGAAAGGCAAATTGCTGCGCCAGCGCGCCGCCCCAGCTGATCCCCAGCAGATCAACGCTGTCGATCTCCAGCCGGTCGAGCAGCGCGGCCAGCGCCAGCGCCATTTGCGGGATGGTATAGGGAAACACCGGATCGGGCGAACCGCCGATGCCGGGCATGTCGACACTGATCACCCGCCGCCCGGGCAGCGCCTGCGCCACCGGTTCGAGCATTTCGATATTCATGCCGATGCCGTTGAGCACCAGCAGCGGCGTGCCCGGGGCGGTTTCGTGCCATTGGCCGACGCGCAGCCGCCGTCCGGCCACGCCGATCATCGCGAAATGGCACGATGATGGCGGCGAATCGGCGGTGGTGCGGCGCGAAGAACGGGATGCGGTCATGGTTGCCCAGCGTGGTAGCCAACCCGGCAGCGGGTCCAAACCGTTTTTTGCGTGCCCCCGTCAAAGCTGGCCGGCATCCCCGGCGATCGTTTGCCGGCGGGCTGCGCAGATCGCGGTGAAAAGTGCCGGTTTGTCATCGCTTTCCTGTGGAAAATCGCAGATTTCTGCGAAAGTTTGACCACCGGCTTAACCCTTTCTCAAAGCCGCATGGGCCATGCAGGGCGCGATGAGCAGACTTGCCCCCGATCCTGATGACATACTGACCAGCGAGCAGGCCAAGGCCTTTGCCCGCAGCCGGCCGCGTCGGGAACGGGTGGCCGGCTATACCCCGGATCAGGCCGGCGCCGGGTTCCTGTTCGGCGCGGCGCATCATCGCAGCCTGGTCGCGCCCGAATGGTGGCAGATCGCCGGGGCGATGGCGCTCGGCGTGGCCGTGCTGGTGCTCGCCAACCGCGCCTTTGCCGATTGGTCATCGCCGCTGGTGGCGCTCGGCTCGGCTGCGATGACGCTGGGTGCCTTGCTGGTCGGGCGGTTCAATCACATGGAACTGCGCACCGGCCAGCGCGTGCTGATGGTCGCGCTGATGATTGCGCTGCCGATGTTCGGCTATGGCTGGGCGATCGGGCATTGGGCGCAGATGGGCGCGGTGCCGTGGTTGCAGGCGATGGCGGTGCTGATCAGCCTGGCGTTGATCACCACGATGATCCAGTCGACGCGGCTGGCCGGGCTGCTCGCCGGGCAAGTGGCGATGTGGGCGGCGGTGACTTGCGTGGTATCGCCGCTGGGCGGTCTGTTGACGCTGGTGATCGGCGGCGCGATCGGCGCGTTTGGCTATGGCCGCCAGCGCGAGATCGATCTGCGCGAATTTCGCCGCTTGCAGGATGAAGCGCGCGAAGTGACCCGCGCGCAGGAAATCCTCGCCGATTATGAGGAAACCGGGCAGGGCTGGTTCTGGGAAACCGACCGGCGCGGGCTGATCCTGTACATTTCCGCAACGATTGCCGAATTGCTCGGCCGCAGCCAGGACGATCTGGTCGGCCGGCCGCTGACCGACCTGTTCCAGACCGAAGACCATTATCTGGCCGGGCAGGATCAAGCCATGCCCGGCAGCGGCGGCAATCGCGGCGAGCGCACGCTGACTTTTCACCTCACCGCGCGATCGAGCTTCAGCGATCTGGTGGTGCGCGCCGCGGTCAAGGACGAGGAACGCTGGTGGGCGATCACCGGTCGGCCGATCTATGACACGTTTGACAATTTCCAGGGCTTTCGCGGATCGGGCGCCGATCTGACCGAGCGCCGCCGCACGCAGGAACACGTATCGCGGCTGGCGCATTTCGATTCGCTGACCGGGCTGTCGAACCGGTTTTTCATGTCGCAATCGCTCGAAAAGATCCTCATCGCGCCGCAGATGCGCCAACGCGCCTGCGCGGTGCTGCTGATCGATCTCGACCGCTTCAAGCAAGTCAACGATACGCTGGGGCACCCGGCGGGCGACCAGTTGCTCAAGCAGGTGGCACAGCGGCTCGAACGCGGGGTCGGCTCGGCGGGCCGGGTCGGCCGGCTCGGCGGCGACGAATTCCAGATCATCCTGCCCGGGCGGATCGAACGCGCGATGCTGGCGCAGATTGCCGCGCATATCATCGAAAGCCTGTCGCAATCGTATGATCTCGATGGCAGCCGGGTGATGATCGGCGCTTCGGTCGGGATTGCCATCGCCCCCGATGACGGGGTGACCAGCGAGGCGCTGATCCGCAATGCCGATCTGGCGCTCTATGCGGCCAAGGATGCCGGGCGCGGGCGGTTCCATTTCTATGCGCCCGATCTGCACAGCGATGCCGAAGAGCGCCGCCGGCTCGAAGAAGACTTGCGCGACGCGCTCGCCAATGGCCAGCTCGAGCTCTACTATCAGCCGGTGGTGCAGACCACGACCGAAAAGATCACCGGGTTCGAAGCGCTGCTGCGCTGGCACCATCCCGAACACGGGTTCATTTCGCCCGCCAAATTCGTGCCGATTGCCGAAGATGCCGGGCTGATCGCGCAGATCGGCGAATGGGCACTGCGCCAGGCCTGCCAGGACATGGCGCGCTGGCCGGGCAAAGTGCGCGTCGCGGTCAATGTGTCGGCGCTGCAATTCGCCAATCCGGCGCTGCCCGGGATCATCACCAGCGCGCTCGCCGAAGCGCAAGTCGATGCCGACCGGCTGGAACTGGAAATCACCGAAAGCGTGTTCATCAATGATGATGACGGCAACGAGGCGATGTTCCGCGCGCTCAAACGGATCGGCGTGCGGCTGGCGCTCGATGATTTCGGCACCGGCTATTCCTCGCTCGGCTATCTGAAAAAGGCGCCGTTCGACAAGATCAAGATCGACCAGTCGTTTGTGCGCGGCGCCACCCAGCCGGGCAGCCGCAACGGCGCGATCATCGCCTCGATCGTCAGCCTTGCCGAAGCCTTGAACATGGAAACCACCGCCGAAGGGGTGGAAACGCTCGACGAGCTCGATCTGGTGCGCCTGCTCGGGTGCAGCCATGTCCAGGGCTATATCTATGAACGCCCGCTGTCGGCGCAGGCCGCGGCGGCGCGGCTGGGCAGCGGGCTGGTGGCGATCGCGCGCGGGCCGCGGGCGGCGCGGGCGATGCGTCAATCGATCCTGCGCCGCGTGGTGCTCGAACACGGCGGACACAGCTATGAAGTCAACGTGCGCAATATCAGCCAGACCGGCGCGCTGATCGAAGGCTTGCGCAATGTGCCGGGCGGCACGGTGTTTCGCATTCATCTGGCCGACGGGCATATCGTCAATGCGGTGACGCGCTGGGCCGAAGATGATCGCATGGGCATCGAATTTTCCGAACCGCTCGAACTCGATGACAATGGCCGGATCGCGCTGATGGCCGCGCGCCGCGCCCGCCGCGCCGCACCGGCAATCCCCGGCGCGACGATCGAGGCCGGGCAGCGCCGCACCGGATGACCCCCGTTTGCAGGGGCAGGATGACAGGCGGCGGCCGGGCTGCTAACGGGCGCGCATGACCGACCTCGCGCTGATCCGCAATTTCTCCATCATTGCCCATATCGACCATGGCAAATCGACGCTCGCCGACCGGCTGATCCAGTTCACCGGTGGGCTGTCCGAGCGCGAGATGTCGGCCCAGGTGCTCGACAACATGGATATCGAGCGCGAACGCGGCATCACCATCAAGGCGCAGACGGTGCGGCTCGATTATCGCGCCAATGACGGGGTGACTTATCAGCTCAATCTGATGGATACCCCCGGGCATGTCGACTTTGCCTATGAAGTCAGCCGCAGCCTTGCCGCGTGCGAAGGCGCGCTGCTGGTGGTCGATGCGGCGCAGGGGGTAGAGGCGCAGACGCTCGCCAACGTCTATCAATCGATCGAGCACGATCACGAAATCGTGCCGGTGATCAACAAGATCGACCTGCCCGCCGCCGAACCCGAACGCGTGCGCGCGCAGATCGAGGATGTGATCGGGCTCGATGCCAGCAATGCGGTGATGACCAGCGCCAAATCGGGCATCGGCATCGATGCCGTGCTCGAAGCGGTGGTGCAGCGCATTCCCCCGCCCAAGGGCGACCGCGACGCGCCGTTGAAGGCGATGCTGGTCGATTCCTGGTATGACCCCTATCTCGGTGTGGTCATTCTGGTGCGGGTGATCGACGGGGTGATCCGCAAGGGCCTGCAAGTGCGCTTCATGGCCGGCGATACCGAACACCTGATCGACCGGGTCGGCTGCATGCGGCCCAAGATCGAGCATCTCAGCGAACTCGGGCCCGGCGAAATCGGCTTTATCACCGCGCAGATCAAGGATGTCGCGCAGGCGCGGGTGGGCGATACCATCACCACCGTGAAGGGCGGCGCGCAAGTTCCGCTGCCCGGCTTCAAGGAAGTGCAGCCGGTGGTGTTTTGCGGGCTGTTTCCGACCGACGCCGCCGATTTTGAAAAGCTGCGCGATTCGATCGGCAAGCTGCGGCTGAATGACGCCAGCTTCAGCTTTGAAATGGAAACCAGCGCGGCGCTCGGGTTTGGCTATCGCTGCGGCTTTCTCGGGCTGCTCCATCTGGAAATCATCCAGGAACGGCTGAGCCGCGAATATGATCTCGATCTGATCACGACGGCCCCGAGCGTGGTCTATCGGCTGATGATGACCGACGGGACCGAGGTCGAACTGCACAATCCTGCCGACATGCCCGATCCGGTCAAGATCGAGGAAATGTACGAACCGTGGATCAAGGCGACGATCTATACCCCCGACGAATATCTCGGTTCGATCCTGAAACTGTGCCAGGACCGGCGCGGGGTGCAGACCGGGCTGACCTATGTCGGCGGCCGCGCCCAGGTCAATTACGAGCTGCCGCTCAACGAAGTGGTGTTCGATTTCTACGACCGGCTCAAATCGATCAGCCGGGGCTATGCCAGCTTTGACTACGAACAGATCGGCCTGCGTGAGGGCGATCTGGTCAAGATGAACATCCTCGTCAACAACGAGCCGGTCGATGCGCTGAGCATGATCGTCCACCGCAGCCAGGCCGAAGCGCGCGGGCGCGGGCTGGTCGAACGGTTGAAAGACCTGATCCCGCGCCACTTGTTCAAGATCCCGATCCAGGCGGCGATCGGCGCCAAAGTGATCGCGCGCGAAACGATCGCGGCGATGCGCAAGGATGTCACCGCCAAATGCTATGGCGGCGACATCAGCCGCAAGAAAAAGCTGCTCGAAAAGCAGAAAGAGGGCAAAAAGCGCATGCGCGAATACGGCAGCGTGCAGATCCCGCAGGAAGCCTTCATTGCCGCGCTGCGGATGGGTGAGGAATAAACGCCGCACGATTGCGGTTTACCTGTTGGCATTTGGCGATAGGACTGGTGCCTGCCGGCATGGTGCCGGCGGGAGAATGATCATGCGCGTGATGCTTGCCCTGGCTGCCGGTCTGTGTGTGGTTTCGCCGGTGGCGGCGCAAGTGATCGGGTCGCAGGAAATTGTCGTCACTTCGATGCGGCGGCAGGCCGATGGCTATGACGACCATGTGCCCGCCGTCGGGCTGCGCCGGGTGGCCGATTTTGCGGTGCAGGAAGTGCGCGTGACCGGCGACACCCGCGATAGCGACAAACGCCACGAAGAAATCTATGCGATGATCCGTGGCGCGATCGAACTGGCGGCCAAACGCGGCGGGATCGAGCTGGCCACCGGCGACATGATTGTCGAGCCGCTGAACCTGGGCAATTACCGCAATCTGACGATGCACAACGATGGACGGCCCGACAGCGACCGGACCGAATTCCTGATCAAGACCCGGCTGAACGGCGGCACCGATGCCAAGGCCGCGCTCGACCGGATCAGCGCCTTTATCAAGGCGGTGCCGACGGTGGGCCGCGCCGAACTGAAAACCCGCGGCGATCTGACGCTGTCGGTGGTCGGCCCCGACCAGTACCGCGCGCAGATCGTCGATCTGGTCGCCGCCGATGCCCGCGCCACCGCCGCGCGGATGGGCGCGGACTATGCGGTAGAGGCCAAAGGGCTCGATCGCCCGGTGGAATGGTCGCGCGCCAGCCTGACCGAAGTGTTCCTCTATGTGCCTTACACTTATACGGTCGTGCCGAAGCGCTGATCTATCCGGCCACCGCCAGCTTGCCGGTCAGCACTACGGGGCCGGTGGGCAGGCCGGTGGGTGATCCGCCCAGCGGTTCGATCGACACGGCGAGCACCGCATTGCGCGCCAGCAGGTCGGCGGTGCCCGGCGGTGGCGCCACACGCCCGGCAGCGGCGGCAGGCAGCAGGCCCAGCGAGCGCGGTTTGCCGTCGGCGGGGATCACCCACAATTGCGCGCTGTGGCGGCGATCAAGCCCGAGATCGCCGTGGCCGAGCATCAATGCGCGCGCCGCCGGGTCAAAGGTTACGCTGACCGCGCCGGTCTTGCCCTGCAACAGCGCGATCATCGGCGCAGGCGGGGCGGGGCGCACACTCGCCGGTGGCGGCGGCTGCATGGTCAGCCAGACCGATCCGGCGCTGACCGCGACCAGCGCCACGCTGGCCGCCAGCGCGGCGCTGCGCCAGCGGCTGGCGCGGCGGTTGAGCCGGTCGAGCGTGTCGTTGGCGGGCAGGCGTTTGATGATCGCCGCCCAGACATGCGGCGGCGGGGTTTCGGCGCCATCGGCAAACAGGGTGAGCGCATAGCCGAACCAGCGTGCGTGCGCGGCGCCAAATACGGGGTCGCGTTCGAGCCGTTGGCGCGCGGCTTCGGCATCGGCGGGGTCGATCAGGCCGAACGCCAGTTCGGCGGCGAGGATTTCGCTGTCTTCGGGCAGGGCGTCGGTCATGCCAGGCACTCCTTCAGCCGGATCAGCGCGCGGCGGATGCGGCTCTTGATCGTGCCGAGCGGCCGCGCGGTGCGGCTGGCCAGATCGGCATAGCTGGCGCCATCGAAAAACGCGGTGCGGATCAGCCGCTGGTCGCCGGGATCGAGCGTGCCAAGGCAGTGATGCACGCGCTGCGCCTCGTCATCGGCGATCACCACCGCTTCGGCCAAAGGGGCAGCATCGGCAATGTCGTCATCGAGTTCGATCGGATCATCGGCCACCGCGCGGCGCCGGCGCAGCCGGTCGAGCGCGCGGTTGCGCGCGATCGTGCCCAGCCAGGCCATCGCCGATCCGCGCGCGGCGTCAAACTGGCCCGCCTTGTGCCACACAGTCAGAAAGACGTCCTGCAGGCATTCTTCGGCTTCGTGGCGGGTATCGAGCATGCGCAGGCACAGCGCAAACAGGCGCGGGCTGGCGCGGCGGTAAACTTCGGCAAAGGCATCGCGATTGCCCAGGCTGACTTCACCCAGCACTTCGCCCAAGGCCATGTCGTGTACCGCCATCATCCGGATTTGCCCTTTGTTGCAATCGCTTGGTCTCTATACGCACGAACGCGCCCGGCGGATGCAGCCGAAAAGGGCATTTTTTTGATCGGCGGGCAGGGCTGGCTGATCCGGCCCGCCGATCGGCGCTGAGCGCGGCTTATTTGGTAATGATGTCGCGGTGCATCGGCGCCAGCGCGGCGAGCAGCCGGTTTTGCGCGGCAAACGGGATATGCCGGTGGTTCATCGCGATCTGCAATTCCTCGACCAGCGCATAGAACGAGGCCTGGGTCACATTCAGCCCGCGATGCGCTTCGGCCATGCTGCGCCCCTGATAGGTGCACGGGCCATTGAGCACGACGCAGAATTGGTCGGCCAGCAGCCGCTTGATCCGCGCCTGGTCGGCGTTTTCGAAATAGGGGCGGGTGCGCGGATTGACCAGCCAGCGCGCCATCGCCTCGTCAACCAGCGCGTCGAGCCCGGCCTTGCCGCCGAATTCGCCGAGCGTGTGGTCGCCGCCGCCGATATGCGGCGTGGTCGGGTAATGCTCCATCGGCATGGCTTCGGTGGCAGCGGGGGTGGCAAGCGCAAGGGCAAGAAAAAACGGGATCATGAGAAGTGTCCTGTCAGCATGGGGAAGGGGGGATCAGAAACCGGCCTGGATCGACAGATAGGCGGCGTGCTGGCCGCGCAGCGCGATCTGGCCGAGATCGGCATAGGCGGCGGTGACCGACAGATGGCGGTTCAGCGCATAGGCGGCAAAGCCGTCCCACGCGGCCTGTTCACGAAAAGTGGTGCCGCCCAGCGCGCCTTCGAGCTGGTTGGGCTTGGTGCGCACTTCGCCGCCGATGGCCAGCTTGCGGGTGATCAGATAGGCCGCCGATCCTTCGAATTCGGCCTTGTAGGCCATGTCGGTGCCGCCCAGCCCGCCAAAGCCGAGGATGCCGTACTGGTTGGCGCGGGTCAGCCGCAGCGTGGTGTTGACCAGCAGGTTCTGGCCGAGGAACAGCTTTGTCGCGGCGAGGTAGAAATCGGTATCGGCGCGCTTGAGCCCGAGGGCGCCGCCGACCACGGTGGTATCATCGTTGATCTTGTGTTCGGCGCCGACCGAAATCTGCGGCAGCAGCGTGTTCTGATCGAGCACGGCATTGCCGATCAGCCGCACTTTGGCGCCGATAATGGTCTGGCTGATCACATAGTCGCTGCCCAGCCCGAGCGCGCCGGCGAGCGCGCGCAAATGGAAGTTCTGCCGCGCCAGCGAGAATTCGACGCGGTCGCCCAGATTGGCGGCGGCGCCATAGGAATAGAGCCGGAAATCCTGCGTCGACACCCCGGTGGCATAGGCCTGCAGGCCCACTTCGTGTTCGGCGCCATAACCGCCGATCAGCGCCCACGGCACCAGCCCGCCGCCGCCGGCGCCTTCGATTGTCGAGACCCCGCCGGTGAGCAGCAGCCGGCCGCCACCATCGGTGATCAGGTTGGTTGATCGTGCCGGCGCCGGATCACTCGCGGCGGGCATGTCGGCGGCGGGCGCCGGATCGGCCAGCGCCGGGCTGGCGGCCAGCGCCAGCAGCGAAAGGGCAAGGGTGGTACCGGTGCGCCAGCGGGCGGTACGCGGGTTGGATCGGTCGCTCATGAATCACATTTCCCTGGGTCTTGGTTTGCCCAAACACCGCATGATCACCGTCGGGCATTGTGGATCATCGGCTTGGGTCACCTGGCGATACGCAGCCGCTCGGCGGGCGGATGCAGCGCGGCACCAACAATTCGGCTTGCCTTGCCCCAACGGGCACTGTCTGGTGGGGACAACCCTTTTGGCCAAGGAGCCTTGCGCTTGACCACTCCTTCCGTTGCGGCGCCGGTTTCGGCCGGATCGCTGGCGATTGCCGCCCTGTCGACCGTGGTCGAATGGTACGATTTCACGCTGTACCTCTATTTCGTCACCGTGCTGGCGCGGGTGTTCTATGGCCCGGGGCAGGGCGCGCTGCTGCTGGCGCTGGCGGGGTTTGCGGTCGCCTATGTGATGCGCCCGCTCGGTGCGGTGGTGCTGGGGCGGTTTGGCGATCGCCACGGGCGGCGGCGGGCGATGATGCTGTCGATGGCGGTGATGACGCTGGCGATGGCGCTGACCGCCTGTTTGCCGACCTTTGCGGTGGCCGGGCCGCTGGCGGGGTGGTTGCTGCTCGGCTTGCGCTGCCTGATGGCCTTTGCGGTGGGCGGCGAATATACCGGGGTGGTTGCCTATCTGGTCGAAGGCGCGCCGCCGGCACGGCGCGGGCTGGTCGCCTCGCTGGCTTCGGCCTCGAGCGAAGTCGGCGCGCTGGTCGCCGCCGTGGTCAGTGCCGGCGTGGTCGCCGTGCTGCCGCCGGTCGCGCTCGACCAGTGGGGCTGGCGCGTGCCGTTCGCGATCGGCGCGGCGCTCGCCGGGCTGATCTGGATCGGCCGTTCGCACATGGCCGAATCCCCCGAATTTGTTGCGGCAGAGGCGGCGGGCACGCTCGATGACCACCCGTTGGCGCGCGCCGCCGGGGCTGAACGCGCCGGGGTCGCGCGCGGCTTTGCCATCTCGGCACTGGGGTCGATCAGCTATTACGTCGGGGTGGTCTATGTCCCCGCGTTTCTCGTCGGCAGCGGCGCGATGGGCGAGGCGGCATCGCTGCGGCTGTCAACGCTCGCCGCGCTGGCGGTAATTGCGATTACCCCGCTCGCCGGCCTGCTGTCGGATCGCTGGGGCCGCCGGCCGATGATGATCGGCATCGCGCTGGCCGGGGCGCTGACGCCGATCGCGCTGTTTCCGCTGATGGCGCATGGCGGGGCCATGCTGGCGCTGGTTGGCGCGGCGGTGCTTGCCGCGATTGCCGGGGCGTGGAGCGCGGTGGCAGCCGCCGCCACCGCCGAACAGTTCAGCCCGGCGGCGCGGCTGACCGGGCTGGCGCTGGGGGTGACTTCGGCCACCGCGGTGTTTGGCGGGGTGTCGCCGTGGCTGGCGCATGTCCTGCTCGAACGCAGCGGGCAAAGCTGGGCGCCCGGGGCGATGATCGCGCTGATTGCGGTGCTGGTCGTCCCGGTGCTGTGGAGCATGCCCGAAACCGCGCCGACGCGGATTTCGCACCGCTGAAAGCCGCCCTGCTGGGTGTTGCAGAATTGTGACGCTGGCGTTGCATAAATGCGAAAAAGGGCACCCCTAGACCACGGGGCCGGTTGACTGTGCGTCGGCCAATCCTACTTCAGGCCCCGGCGTGCGCGGGTTCGAGGGCTGAACTCGCGCGCTTCGATACCATTGAGATGGGGCATATGATGACTGAATTCATGCACAAAAAACGCATTCTGGTGGCAGCGCTGACCGCTGCGACCAGCCTTGGCAGCTTTGGCGTTGCCAATGTCGCGATGGCTCAGGCCGCACCGGCCGCCACTGCGCCCGCCGCCAACGAAGCCGATGCGCCGATCGTGGTCATCGGCACCCGCCGCGCCGACCGCACTTCGACCAACTCGGCCTCGCCGATCGACATTATCGGCAGCAAGGAGCTGTCGACCCAGGCCGGTTCGAACCTGCTCGACGTGGTCAAGAATGTCGTGCCATCGCTCTATGTCGCGCAGAATGCGATTTCGGACGCTTCGACGTTTGTCCACTCGCCGTCGCTGCGCGGCCTGCCCGCCGACGAAACGCTGGTGATGATCAACGGCAAGCGGCTTAACCGTTCGGCGCTGGTCCAGGTCTATTCGGGTGGTGACACCGGGCTTGGCTATGGCTCGCAAGGGGCCGATATCAGCTCGATCCCGGCGCTCGCGCTCAAGAACCTTGAAGTGCTGCGCGACGGCGCGACCGCCCAGTACGGGTCGGACGCGATTGCCGGCGTGATGAACTATCAGCTGCGCGACAACGACCACGGCATGGAAGTGCAGGGCCGCTATGGCCAGTATGAGCGCAATGGCGATGGCAAGAGCTATCAGCTTGCCGCCAATGCCGGGTTCAAGCTGGGTGATGTCGGCTTTGCCAACCTGACCGGCGAATACGACGACGACGGCATCACCAGCCGTGGCGTCACCCGTCCGACCGCGCTGGCCTATGCCACTGAAAACCCGGGCAATGCCGGCGCGCTGCCGTACTACCCGCTGCCCGCGCAAGTCTGGGGCAATTCGCCGACGCACGGCTGGAAAGTCATGCTCAATTCGGCGATCGACCTGTCGGACAGCGCGAAGTTCTATGTCGTGGCCAATGCCGCGCACAACCACACCGAAGAAAGCTTCAACTACCGCGCTTCGACCGCAGCGGTGCTTGATTCCACTGGCACCACGCTGCAATCGCATTACGCGCCGGGCGATATCGTGCTGTGCCCGCGCACCTTCCTCAACTACAACCCGACCCCGGGCAATGACGCCAATGGCTGCGCCACCACCCAGGATCCCTATTTCCACAACCTCTACCCGGCCGGTTTCACCCCGGTTTTTGTTGGCGAAGTCAGCGAACTGTGGGGCGTGGCGGGGATCCGTGGCAATGCCGGCAAGCTGACGTATGACGTGTCGGTGTCGTCGAGCCGCAACATCCTGTCGCTGAAGCTGGAAAATTCGCTGAACACCGCGTTCAGCCCGAACAACCCGGCTTCGGACGCGCCGTACAACACCACCACCCAGACCAGCTTTGACATGGGTCGCACGACCCAGCAGGAAAACAACGCTAGCGTCGACCTGACCTATCCGGTCGAAGCGGGCTTTGCCAAGCCGATCACGCTGTCGGGCGGATTTGAATACCGCAAGGAAACCTACTCGCTGGGTGCGGCCGACTTCCAGGCCTATGCCCAGGGCGGTGCTTCGGGCTACGGCGGGGTCAGCCCCAGCCAGGCCGGCAGCTGGAGCCAGAGCAACGTGGCGTTCTATGCCGGTGCCGAAACCGACGTGACGCCGAACTGGACGATCGGCACCGCCGGCCGTTACGAACACTACGACACCTTTGGTTCGGCCACCGTTGGCAAGATCAACACGCGCTATGAATTCGTCCCCGGCTTCGCCATTCGCGGCACGCTGGGTACCGGGTTCCACGCGCCGTCGCCGGGCCAGCAGCACAACTCGACGCTGACCACCAACTTCATCGGTGGCAACTCGATCCAGACCGGCACCTTCCCGGTCGACAGCGCTGCTTCGGAATATTACGGCGCCAAGCCGCTGACCCCGGAAAAGTCGACCAACTTTGGCGTGGGCTTCACCGCCAAGCCGACCAGCGGCCTGTCGCTGACGGTTGACTATTACAACATCAAGGTGCGCAACCGCATCTTCGTGTCGGAACCCTACACCATCACTGCGGCCGACCTCACTGCCAACCCGGCGCTTGCCGCGGTGGGCCTGGGGGGCAATGTCAGCTTCTTCACCAACGGTCTGGCGACGCTGACCCGGGGTGTGGACGCGGTTGCCAGCTATTCGACCGCGCTGGGCGATGGCCGGCTCAACATGTCGCTGGCTTACAACCACAACTACAACACGGTCAGCTCGGCAGCGGCCAATGTCATCAACGGCGCGCAGATTGCGGCAATCCGCAACCTTGCACCGCATGACGTTGCCCACTTCTCGGCCAACTATACCAAGGGCAAGTGGTCGTTCACGGCTCGTGAAAACTACTATGGTTCGTGGATCGACCCGGTCGACTATGCCCTGGCCGACGGTGTTACCGGCGCCAATGCCAGCGCACCCGGCACGGTTCAGGTGTTCGGCGCCAAGGCGACCACCGATCTGGACCTGACCTATACTTTTGCGCCGCAGTTTGCGCTGAGCGTGGGTGCGAACAACGTGTTCAACACTTTCCCCGACAAGCTGAACAGCAATTCGCAAGCGATCTTCCCGGTCACCGGCGGCGGCGCCGACGGCCAGGTCTATCCGCGCGTCGGCGGACCTTTCGGGATGAACGGCGGCTTCTGGTACGTCCGCGCCACGATCAAGTATTGATCGCTGCGGGCTTCGCGCCGAAAGACAGGAAAGGGGGGGCCTCGGCTCCCCCTTTTTTGTGTCGGGATGCCGGTGCTCGAATCCCGGCGCTGTCGCCCAGTTCGGGCAATAGGGGTTGACCCGCCGGCCGCTTCGCGACACGGAAGAGGCCATGATTGATCCTGCCCTGTTTCGCAGCGTGCTTGGCGCTTATCCCACCGGCGTGGTGGTGATCACCGCAGTTGATCCCGCCGGGGGGCGGCACGGGCTGGTGGTCGGATCGTTCAGTTCGATCTCGCTCGATCCGCCGCTGGTCGGATTTTTTCCCGATCGGCGGTCGCGCTCGTGGGCGGCGATTGCCGCGATCGGGCGGTTCTGCGTCAATGTGCTGGGGTCCGATCAGCTCGATTTGTGCCGCCGGTTTGCCGCGCGGGCCGACGACAAATTTGCCGACCTGGCGCATGATCACACCCCCTCGGGGCAGCCGCTGCTCGAAAACGCCATTGCGTGGATCGATTGTGCGATCGAACGGGTGGTCGAAGTGGGCGATCACGATCTGGTGGTCGGCGCGGTCGAGGCGCTGGGACGCAGCGATCATGGTACGCCGCTGCTGTTTTTCCGCGGCGCCTATCACGATCTGGCCGAATTGCCCGCCTGAACCGGCGTTTTACGGGCAAACTTTGGCGCATTTGACCTGAATCAAGGTCGTGCCGCGCCGCGTCTGCCACAGCGGTTGGCGACGAAAGCGTGCATCAGTCACCACCCTCGATCGGTGTCGCTTTCGCCGATTTCTCCCCAACTCGGGCGGTCGGCAATCCGGCCGCCCCATTTTTTGTACGCAACCAATGCGTGGCCAAGCCCAAAGTGGAATTGTCGAGCGTGCCAAGCTTTGATACGCATGGGCCCATGTCATCATGCGAAACATGCGTCGTGCGCAATCGCGCGATCTGCGCGGGGCTTGAAGCCCAGGAACTTGGCGCGCTGGCATCGATGGGTCGGCGCCGGTCGGTCGCGGCGGGCGAACCGCTGATCTGGGAAGATGATGATTCGCTGGTGGTCGCCAATGTGATCGACGGCGTGCTCAAACTGACCACTTCGACCGAAGACGGCCGCGAACAGATTGTCGGCGTGGCCTATCCGTCGGATTTCATCGGCCGCCCGTTCGGCCAGACCAGCCGCGCCAGCGTGGTGGCGCTGACCGATGCGCGGGTCTGCGTGTTTGCCCGCAACGATTTTGACCGGTTTGCCCGCGATCACCCCGAATTGGAGCACAAGCTGCTCGAGCGCACGCTCGCCGAGCTCGACCGCACGCGCGCGTGGATGATGCTGCTCGGGCGCAAGACCGCCTCGGAAAAGATCGCCACGTTCCTGCTCGACATGTCCGACCGCTTTGGCGAGATCGGCTGCGCGCCACGGATGATGCCGGCGCGGCGGTTTGCCCTGCCGTTTTCGCGGCAACAGGTCGCCGATCTGCTCGGCCTGACCATCGAAACGGTCAGCCGCCAGTTTACCCGGCTGAAGGATGACGGGGTGATCGCGCTGCCGTCGCGGCGCGAGGTCGAAGTGCTTGATCGCCGCGCGCTGATCGCGCTGGCGGGATAGACCGCCCAGATTTTGTACAAAAAAGTGGCGGGCGGAGCCCTGCGCAAGGATCCCAGACTTGCGCGAAGCTCCGCCCGCCTACCCCGGTGGCGGGCACCGGGGATGGGGGATCACCCGATCAGAAGCGGTAGCTGACGCCCGCGCTCAGGACCCAGGGATCAAGCTTGTGCCTGGTCGACAGCACGTCGGTGCTGCCGGCATAGAAATTGGCGGTGGTATCGACCCAATAGCGCTTGGCATCGAGGCTGAGGCCATAGCGGGTATTGGGGATGGCGATATCGACCCCGGCCTGCGCCGCAACGCCAAGGTTGCTCGACAGCGACACGCTGGAAACCCCCAGCGCGCTGGCGGTGGCGCCAGGGCGTTCACCCATCACCAGGTAGAGCGACGGGCCGACCCCGACATAGGGTTTGATCGGCCCCAGCGGCAGGTGATATTTCACCGTCAGGGTTGCCGGGATCACCATCACGTGATCAACCAGAGCGGTTCCTGCCAGCGATCCGCTGCCGCCGACATGATGCGCGGTGATCCCGGCGATGGTTTCCACCGAGACATTCGGGGTAAAGAAATATTCGACCGCCAGCGTCGGCGTGACATTGTTGCTGGCATAAGTCTGCGGCGCGCTGAATGCGCCCATCGCCGCCAGCGACGGGGCGATTGAATTGACCGTGTCGATCTTGCCATCGGGAATGACCGCCGTGGCGAGCAGCTTTACCTGCCACTTTCCAGCGGGTTGATCATCGGCACGGGCGGCGGTGGCACAGCCCAGTGCCGCAGCGGCAATGGCCAGGGACACGAGCGGGCGGATGGTTTGAGTCATCATTGCAATCCTGCCGTCGCGGTTGGCCAACCCCTCGTTGGCCGGGCGTTGTCGCCGCGACGATGGTCTGCTGATGCCGCATTCGCGAATCGCCGACATTGACGAAGCGCAAATTTTGAGCGCCGCGATGATTTTCCAATCCGGTTATTTTGCATCTGCGAAAAGATCGCGGCCGCCGCAGTCATTTTGACCAGAGTCAATGCAGCACCCCGGCGCACCCGGCAGGGCGGGTGCCGAAACGACTATGGAAGGGAAGGCTCCATGGAAATGGTGTTGTTGCGCTCGGGCGTGTGGTTCGCCGCGCTCGTGCTTGCCGTCGTCGCCAGCGCTCTGGCGGTCGATTGGGCCTTTGCGGTGCATATGGTGATCTGCGCCATCGCCGCGGGGATCGCGCTGGTGGTCACTTTGCGCGGGGGGAATTTCGATGCGGCAGCGGCCAAAGTGCTGCGTTCGCCCGATCCCGGCAAATATGATGACGAAGTGATCCGCTGGGCGGTGATTGCCACGGTGTTCTGGGGCATGGCCGGGTTTCTGGCGGGCTTGTACATCGCGTTGGAAATGGCGTTTCCCGCGCTCAACTTCGGGCTGGAATATATCAATTTCGGCCGGTTGCGGCCGCTGCACACGTCTGCGGTCATCTTCGCTTTCGGGGGCAATGCGCTGATCGCCACGTCATTCTATGTCGTGCAGCGCACCTGCCGGGCGAGGCTGGCCTTCCCCGGCCTCGCCCGTTTCGTGTTCTGGGGCTATCAGCTGTTCATCGTGCTGGCCGCCACCGGCTATCTGATGGGGGTGACCCAGGGCAAGGAATATGCCGAGCCCGAATGGTACGTCGACCTGTGGCTGACGGTCGTATGGGTCAGCTATCTGGCGGTGTTCGTGTTCACGATCCTGCGCCGGTCCGAACCGCACATCTATGTCGCCAACTGGTTCTACCTGTCGTTCATCCTCACCGTGGCGATGCTGCATCTGGTCAACAATGCGGCGATCCCGGTCAGCTGGTTCGGCAGCCATTCGATCAGCCTTGCCGGCGGCGTGCAGGGCGCGCTGATCGAATGGTGGTATGGCCACAATGCGGTGGGCTTTTTCCTGACCGCCGGCTTTCTCGGCATGATGTACTATTTCGTGCCCAAGCAGGCGGAACGGCCGGTCTATTCGTACCGGCTGTCGATCATCCACTTCTGGGCGCTGATCTTTCTCTACATCTGGGCCGGGCCGCACCACCTGCATTACACCGCGCTGCCGGATTGGGCGCAGACGCTGGGCATGGTGTTTTCGGTCATGCTGTGGATGCCGAGCTGGGGCGGGATGATCAACGGGCTGATGACGCTCAACGGCGCGTGGGACAAGCTGCGCACCGATCCGATCCTGCGCATGTTCGTGATGAGCCTGGCCTTTTACGGCATGAGCACGTTCGAAGGGCCGATGATGAGCATCAAGTCGGTCAATTCGCTGTCGCATTACAGCGACTGGACGATCGGCCACGTCCATTCGGGTGCGCTGGGCTGGAACGGCATGGTCACCTTTGGCGCGCTCTATTACCTGGTGCCGCGCTTGTGGGGCCGCACGCGGATGTATTCGCTGCGGATGATCAACTGGCACTTCTGGTTGGCGACGCTGGGGATCGTGTTCTACGCCGCCAGCATGTGGGTGGCCGGCCTGACCGAAGGGCTGATGTGGCGCGAATATGGCGCCGATGGCTACCTCGTCAATTCGTTCGCCGAAACGGTCGCTGCGGTTCACCCGATGTACGTGCTGCGCGCGTTTGGCGGGCTGCTCTACCTGACCGGAGCCTCGCTGATGGCGTGGAACATTGCCCGCACCATCATGGGCCATGCCCCGCGCGAAGAAACCCCGCTTGGGCAGATCGCCTATGACCCCGCCAGGGACGTGCCGCTGCAGCCGGCCGCCGCGATCTGATCCGAAGGAGCACATATCATGGCAACGACATTCCTTCAGCGTCACAAGGTGATCGAACGCAATATCACCCTGCTGGCCGCGCTTGCCTTTGGCGCGGTCACCATCGGCGGCATTGTCGAGATCGCCCCGCTGTTCTGGATCGACAACACGATCGAGAAAGTACAGGGCATGCGGCCCTATACCCCGCTCGAACAGGCCGGCCGCGACATCTATATCCGCGAAGGCTGCTATTTGTGCCACAGCCAGATGATCCGTCCGTTCCGCGACGAGACCGAACGCTATGGCCATTACAGCCTCGCTGCGGAATCGATGTACGATCACCCGTTCCAGTGGGGATCGAAACGCACCGGGCCCGATCTGGCAAGGGTCGGCGGCAAATATTCGGATGCCTGGCATGTCCAGCATCTGAAAGACCCGCGCTCGGTCGTGCCGGAATCGATCATGCCGAGCTATGCCTTCCTCGCCGGGCGCGAATTGGATGCCGGCGATTTCCGCGCCGAGGTCAAGACGCTGTCGCTGGTCGGGGTGCCTTATACCAAAGACGACATCGCCAAGGCCAACGACGACCTGAAGGTCCAGGCCGATCCCGCCGCCGACGCGAGCGATCTGAAAAAGCGCTATCCCAAGGCGCAGGCGCGCGATTTCGACGGTGATCCGACCAGGCTGACCGAAATGGATGCGCTGGTCGCCTATCTGCAGGTGCTGGGCACGATGGTCGATACCAATGCCCCCGCCGCGCAGGAAAAACTTGCCAAGGAGAAGGGTCGATGAACGCAGGATCGACATACGACGCGCTGCGCGCGTTGGCAGACAGCTGGGGCCTCGCCGCGATGGCGGTGGTGTTTGTCGTGCTGTGTCTGTGGCCGTTCCGTCCCGGCGCGCGCGCCGAGGCCGACCACGCGGCGCACTCGATTTTCGAGGACGAAACCGATGGCGAATGATCATGGGCCCGCCGGCGGCGATGCCGGCCACAGCTCGCGGCTGGACGAAGCGACCGGCACGCATACCGTTGGCCACGAATGGGACGGGATCGAGGAACTCGATACGCCGTTGCCGCGCTGGTGGCTGACGCTGTTCTATGCCTGCATCGTCTTTGCGATCGGCTATGTCATTGCCTATCCGGCGCTGCCCGGGCTGCACGGGGCCACCCCCGGCGTGCTCGGCTGGTCGAGCCGGGGGGCGCTGGCGGCCGAGATCAAGGCCGCCGATGCCAGCCATGCCGCCACCCGCGCAGCGATCGCCGCCACCCCGGTGGAGGATCTGGTCAAAAATCCGGTGCTGCTGCGCGCGGCGATCGAGGGCGGACGCGCTGCGTTCAAGCAGAACTGCGTGCAATGCCACGGCGCCGGGGCGGCGGGCAGCAAGGGCTATCCCAACCTCAACGACGATGACTGGCTGTGGGGCGGGGATATCGCCACGATCCAGCAAACGCTTGAGCACGGCATCCGCTATCCCGGCGATGATGCCACGCGGCAAAGCCAGATGCCGGCGTTTGGCCACGACGGCATTCTGACCGCGGCGCAGGTGCAGGATGTGGTCAGCCATGTCCGCGTGATCAGCCATCAGGAACCGGCCAGCGCGGCATCGCAGCGCGGCTCGGCGATCTTTGCCCAGAACTGCGCGGTGTGCCACGGCGCCAATGGCGAAGGCGGCCGCAGCGTCGGCGCACCCCGGCTGAACGATGCGATCTGGCTCTATGGCGGCGATCGCGCAACGCTGACCGAAACGGTGACGTATGCTCGCGCCGGGGTGATGCCGGCGTGGCAGCAGCGGCTTGATCCGGTGACGATCAAGATGCTGGCGGCCTATGTCCACTCGCTCGGCGGCGGCGAAGCCACGGCGACAGCACCTGCCGCGCCGCCGGCCACCGGCCAATGACCCCGGGCGCACCGGCGCTGGTCGCGGCGCCGGTGCGCCCGTCACGGGGTAACACCCGCATCTGCGACATCAGGACTGTGTACAATGAACGCGCCCGATCCCAGGCTCGCCATGACTGCTGATACCCCGGTCAAGCTTTACGAAAAGCGCGTGCCGGTGTTTCCCAAAAAGATCACCGGGCCGTTCCGCCGTTTCAAATGGGCGGTGATGGTGCTGTGTCTGGGGGTCTATTGGCTGACCCCGTGGATCCGCTGGGATCGCGGCAGCTATGCCCCGCATCAGGCGGTGCTGGTCGATCTGGCGCATCGCCGGTTCTACATGTTCGCGATCGAAATCTGGCCCAACGAATTCTACTTTGTCGCCGGCTTGCTGATCATGGCCGGGATCGGGCTGTTTCTGGTGACCAGCGTGGTCGGCCGGGCGTGGTGCGGCTATGCCTGCCCGCAAACGGTGTGGACCGATCTCTATCAGCATGTTGACCGGCTGATCGATGGCGACCGCAACGCGCAATTGCGCTTGCAGGCGGCGCCGTGGACGGTGGCCAAGCTGGCGCGGCGGCTGTTCAAATGGTCGGTGTGGCTGGGCATCGCGTTTCTGACCGGGGGCGCGTGGATCTTCTATTTTGCCGATGCGCCGACGCTGCAACGCGCGTTCTGGACCGGCACCGCCGATCCGGTCGCCTATGCCACCACCGCCGTGCTGACGCTGACCACGTTCGTGCTCGGCGGGTTCATGCGCGAACAGGTGTGCATCTACATGTGTCCGTGGCCGCGCATCCAGTCGGCGATGCTCGATGAAAAATCGCTGCTGGTGACCTACAAGCACTGGCGCGGCGAACCGCGCGGCTCGCTCAAATCGGCAAAGCAGCAGCTCGATACCGGGCTGACCCCGCTGGGCGACTGCATCGATTGCCACCAGTGCCAGGCGGTCTGCCCGACCGGGGTCGATATCCGCGACGGCGCGCAGATCGGCTGCATCACTTGCGGGCTGTGCATCGATGCCTGCGACGCGGCGATGGCCAAAGTCGGCCGCCCGCGCGGGCTGATCGATTATTGCACGCTCGAAGACGCCGCGCGCGAAGCGCAAGGGCAGGCCGATACGCCGATCCTGAAAACCGTGCTGCGCCCGCGCACGTTGATCTATTTCGGGGTCTGGGCGGCGATCGGCATGGCGCTGCTGTTCATGCTCGGCGCGCGCACCCGGCTGACCCTGTCGGTGGCCAAGGACCGCAATCCCGAATTCGTGCAATTGTCGAACGGCGCGGTGCGCGACGGCTTTACCATCAAGCTGCGCAATATGGAGGATCGGCCGCGCCCGGTCACGGTGAGCACCAGCGGGCTGCCGGGGGCGCTGATCTATACCGACGACATGGATGATCACGCCGCGCGGCCCGTGCTGGCGATGACGGTGCCGGCCGATACCACGTTGCGGCTGCGGCTTTATCTGGTCGGGCCGGTCGGCACAAAACCCTCGCCCGTTTTGTTCCAGCTCAAAGCAACCGATCGCGATGGCGGGCAGGATCAGGTCAAGGCCACTTATTCCACCCCGCAAGGAAATGGACAATGACCGCACCGACGATGACCGGCCAGGCGCTGCCTGCCACCCCGCGCCGCTTTACCGGCTGGCACATGCTGGCGATCCTGACTGCCTTTTTCGGCGTGGTGATCGTCGTCAATGTGGTGATGGCGCGGCTGGCGGTGTCGACCTTCAGCGGCGAAGTGGTCGAAAATTCCTATGTCGCCAGCCAGCATTACAACGCCTGGCTCGATCAGGCGCGCGCCGAAAAAGCGCTCGGCTGGACCGCGCGGGTTACCCCGGCGGGGCAGGGGGCCGCGCTGGCGCTGACCGATTTTTCGGGGCAGCCGCTGGCCGGCGCGCGGATCACCGGCGATGCGACGCATCCGCTGGGGGCAACCACCGATCTGCCGCTGCGCTTTGTCGAAACCCAGCCCGGCCATTATGCCGCCGCGCTGCCCGCCGGGCGCTGGCAACTGCATCTGGTGATCCACGCCAATGGCCATGATCTGCACCAGTTGACCGAAGTGACGGTCGGGGCCGGGCAATGACCAGCGCGGCGCCGGTGACGGCACCCGGCGGGGCTGCGGCGGGCGCACAGGAGCTGCGCACCGTGCTGACCGTGCCGGGGATGCATTGCGCCGGCTGCATGGCCAAAGTCGAACGCACGCTGGCGGCAATCAGCGGGGTGAGCGCGGCACGGGTCAATCTGACCGCGCGGACTGTCGCGGTGGCGCATGATCAGCGCGCCACGGTGCCGGGGTTGGTCGCCGCGCTGGCCGGTGCCGGGTTTGCCGCGCAGCCCCGGCTTGATCTTGTGGAACCGGCCTCGGCGGTGCGGCCGCTGCTGGCGCCGCTGGCGGTGGCGGCGTTTGCCTGCATGAATGTCATGCTGCTGTCGGTTTCGGTCTGGGCCGGGGCCGATGGCTCGACGCGGGTGCTGTTTCACTGGCTGTCGGCGGCGATCGGGGTGCCGGCGATTGCCTATGCCGGGCTGCCGTTCTTTGCCTCGGCGGCGCGCGCGCTGCGGCGCGGCACCACCAATATGGACGTGCCGATTTCGATCGGGGTGGTGCTGGCCACCGGGCTGTCGCTGCACGAAACCGTGATCGGCGGCGCCGAGGCGTGGTTTGACGGCACTTTGATGCTGCTGCTGTTTCTGCTGGCGGGGCGCGTGCTCGATGCGATGATGCGCGATCGCGCGCGCGCCGGGGTCGATGCATTGCTGCGCCAGGCGCCCGACGGGGCGATGGTGGTGGGCGAGGGCGGCAGTCTGGCGTGGTGCACGGCGGCGGATCTGCAACCGGGCATGGTGATCCGCGTCGGCGCGGGCGAACGGCTGGCCGCCGATGGCACGATCCTGACCGGGACCAGCCGGTTCGACCAGTCGCTGCTGACCGGCGAAAGCGTGGCCATTGCCACAGGGCCGGGGGGCAAAGTGCTGGCCGGCACGCTCAATCTGGAAAATCCGGTCGATGTGCGGGTGATCGCCGCCGGGGCCGATACCTCGCTGGCCGATATTGCGCGGTTGATGGAGGCGGCGGGGCAAGTGCGGTCACGCCATGTGCGGATCGCCGATCGCGCCGCGCGGCTCTATGCACCGGCGGTGCATACGCTGGCGGCGATCAGCTTTGTCGGCTGGATGATCGCCGGGGCCGGGGTGCATCACGCGCTGGTGATCGCGATTTCGGTGCTGATCATCACTTGTCCGTGCGCGCTGGGGCTGGCGGTGCCGGTGGCGCAAGTGGTCGCGGCCGGGGCACTGATGCGGCGCGGGGTGCTGGTCAAGGACGGATCGGCGCTGGAACGGCTGGCGACGGTCGATCGCGCGCTGCTCGACAAGACCGGCACGCTGACGATGGGCCGGCCGGTGCCCGATGCGGCCTGCCTTGATGCGCTGGGCGGCGAGGGCGCAGCGGTGGCGCTGGCGCTGGCCAGCCACAGCCGCCACCCGCTGTCGCAGGCGCTGGCGCAGGCATTGGCCGCGCGCGGGGTGCAGGCGGCGACGATCGACGCCGTGGTGGAAACCCCGGGGCAGGGGTTGCGTGCGCAATGGGGCACGCGCGCGGTGGCGCTTGGCCGGCCCGCCGGGGCCGAAGGACTGGCCACCGCGCTGACCATCACCGGCGAACCGGTGCGGATCATCCGCTTTGCCGATGCGCCGCGGCCCGATTGCGCGGTGGCGCTGGCGCGGCTGGCGGGAATGGGGATCGATTGCGCGATCCTGTCGGGCGACAATCCGGCGGCGGTGGCGCAAATGGCCGCGCTGACCGGGCTGCCGGCGCAGGCGCTGGCCAGCCCGGCGGCCAAGCAGGCGGCAATCACCGCGTTGCAGGCGGCCGGCGCGCGCGTGCTGATGGTGGGCGACGGGCTCAACGACGGGCCGGCGCTGGCCGCCGCCAATGCCTCGATAGCGCCGGGCAGCGCCAGCGATGTCGGGCGGCAGGCGGCCGATCTGGTGTTTACCGGTGATTCGCTGCTGGCGCTGCCGCGCGCGGTCGGCGTGGCGCGCGCGACGATGCGGGTGGTCAAACAGAACTTTGCCATGGCGATCGGCTACAACGTGCTGGCGGTGCCGCTGGCGATGGCCGGGCTGGTTACCCCGCTGGTGGCGGCGGTGGCGATGAGCACCAGCTCGCTGCTGGTGATCGCCAATTCGCTGCGGCTGGCCCGCGCGGCGCGCGATCCGTCGCGGCGGGGGGCGGCATGACTTCGCTCGCGCTGCTGATCCCGATCGCGCTGGCGATGGGCCTGATCGGGCTGGGCGCGTTTTTCTGGGCGCTGCGGCGCGGGCAGTTTGCCGATCTTGACGGCGCGGCGGCGCGCATCCTGATCGACGATGAAGATGATCGGGTTTTGCCATGATCCGCCGGCATCATCCCGCGCTGGCGCTGCCGGCGATCATCGCGGCGGCCACGCTGGTCGCGCCGATGCCGGTGGCGGCGCAGGTGATGATGGTGCCGATCTGCGGGCAGAACGGCGGGCGCGCGGTGCCGATCCGCCTGCCCGGACGCGACAATCTGCCCGATGGCATGCCGGGATGCAAAATTTGTCATATCGCAATGCGCAAGCGCAGCGGCGTCGATAGCTGTTGCGGGTGGGAGGACGAACCTGATGCCGCCTGAACGCTTTTCCGACTGGACCTATCACCCCGATCTGCTGGCGCAGCCGGTGCCGCGCTATACCAGCTATCCAACCGCTGCGGAATTCAGCGACGGCGATTTCGAGGCCTTGCAGCATGAATCGCTGGCGGCGGTGCGCGGCGATATCTCGCTCTATCTGCATATCCCCTATTGCCACGATATCTGCTGGTATTGCGGGTGCAACACCGGCGCGGCCAACCGCACCGAGCGGCTGGCCTCGTACCTCGATGCCCTGCACCGCGAAATCGTCAGCGTCGCGCAAAGCCTGCACCCTTCGGTGCGGGTGGTGAGGATCGCGTTTGGCGGCGGCAGCCCCAATGCGATCCAGCCGCATGACATGGTGCGGCTGGTCGATGCGCTGCTGGTCAATTTCCGCGTGCCTTGGCCGGTGCTGTCGATCGAGCTCGATCCGCGCAGCCTGACCCCGGCGTGGCTGATGGCCATTCGCGGCATCGGCGTGATCAAGGCAAGCCTGGGCGTGCAGACGTTTGATCCGCGCGTGCAGGCGGCGATCGGCCGCATCCAGCCGCGCGACGACATTGCCCGCGCAATGGCCGGGCTGCGCCAGTGCGGAGTGGAATCGATCAATTTCGACCTGATGTACGGATTGCCGTTCCAGACCGAGGCGATCCTTGACCAGACGCTCGACGAAACGGTGGCGATGGGCGCCGATCGCATCGCGCTGTTCGGCTATGCCCATGTCCCGCACATGATCGCGCGGCAGCGGCGGATCGATGCCAGCGAATTGCCCGATCAGCGCGCCCGGTTTGCGATGGCCGCGCAAGGATCGGCGCGGCTGATTGGCGCGCGGTATCAGGCGGTCGGGTTCGACCACTTTGCCCGGCCCGGCGACGGGCTGGCGCAGGCCGCGCTGGCGGGCACGCTGCGGCGCAATTTCCAGGGCTTTACCGATGATCAGGCGCCGGTGCTGATCGGGCTGGGGGCCACCTCGATCAGCCAGTTCGACCATGCCTATATCCAGAATGAAAAGAACGCCGGGCGCTATCGCATGCTGTGCAGCGCCGGCCGGCTGACCGGGCGACGCGGTATCGCGCGCAGTCTCGAAGACTTGCGCCGCGGCAGCGTGATCGAGGCGCTGTTGTGCCGGGGCGAAGCCACCGTCGATGCCGATCTGCTGGCGCAAGCCTTGCCCCGGCTCGCCCCGTTCATCGAGCGCGGCCTGCTGCGCCGCGATGATGACCACCTGACGCTCGAACGCGGCAGCGAACCTTATGCGCGCTCGGTGGCGGCGGTGTTCGATGGCTGGCGCAGCGCCGAACGCCGGTTCAGCTCGGCGGTTTGACGGCAACAGCTTGCCATCGTTTTTTTTCAAATAACTCCGCTCATCCTGAGCCTGTCGAGCCGAAGGCCAGCGTTAGCTAATGATGCGCGCTGACGCCTGGCCCGCGCGCGGAAAATACGCGCAACCTCAGATGTTTCGCGCATCCTTCGACAGGCTCAGGATGAGCGGGGTGGGGAATATTATTAGCGTTCCCTCCAAGTGCCAGAGGGGCGTCGCAAGGTTCCTCCAGCGGACCGAGCCCAGCTCCACCCACCCGGGAATAAGTATGCATGCAGTCCAGTTTGCGGCTGCACAAAAGGGCTTTGCAAGCTAGGCCTTGTCGGGTCATCCCAACGCAAAAGGTCTGCGATGAGCCCGATTGAATCCATCATGCGCACCGCGCCGGTGATCCCGGTGCTGGTGATCGACGATGTCGCCCATGCCGTGCCGGTGGCGCGCGCGCTGGTTGCCGGCGGCCTGCGCGTGCTCGAAGTGACCTTGCGCACCTCGGCGGCGCTCGCCGCGATCAGCGCGATGCGCACGGTGCCCGGCGCGATTGTCGGTGCCGGCACGGTGACCAATCCCGATGAATTGCAGGCATCGATCGATGCCGGGGCCGAATTCATCGTGTCGCCCGGGCTGACCACCCGGCTGGGCGAAGCGGCGCTGGCGGCAGGCATTCCGTTTCTGCCCGGCACTGCCAATGCCGGCGACATCATGACCGGGCTCGACTTGGGGCTGACCCATTTCAAATTCTTTCCGGCGATGGCGGCCGGCGGGCTGCCCGCGCTGAAGGCGCTGGCGGCGCCGTTTTATCAGGCGAAATTCTGCCCCACCGGCGGGATCAACCCGGGCAATGCCGCCGAATGGCTGGCATTTGATCCGGTGCTGTGCGTCGGCGGCAGCTGGCTGGTCGGCAATGGTCCGCCCGATGAAGCGGCGATCACCAGCGCGGCGCTCGCCGCATCGGCCTTGCGCGGCTGACCGGAGATGGCGCGCCGTCCGCAACCAGGGGGAACCACGGCGATGACCTCGATCGATGATCTGCGCAGCCGGTTGCAGGAATTGCACCAGCGCACCGCCGAAACGCCGCTGTTCAACCCGGTGTTCCAGCTCAGCCATGATCTGTCGCGCCAGTTGGAAGCGGGTACGATCGATCTCGACGTGATCGCCGGCTGGGTTGCCGGGCTGGAGTGCGAGGCGCTGCAGACCCGCGCGGCGCGGCTGCGCGCGCTGGTCGCGCCGACCGATCCGGCGGGCAATCTTGATCGCATCACCGCGCTGATCGACGAGGAACAGGGCCTCGCCGAATTTCGCGCGCGGTGGGAACGCCCGCTGCTGCACGCGGTGTTCACCGCGCACCCGACGTTTTTGCTTAGCCCCGGCGATGCCGATGCCGTGGCCAGCGCCGCGCTGGCCGACAATCCGCGCGAAGCGACCGTGTGCGCGGTGCCCGGCACCGGCCCGGCGATCACGCTGGAATTTGAACATGGCGAAGCGATGGCGGCGATCGAACGCGCCGCCAGCGCACGCGATGCGATCAATGCCCGGCTGTTGACGCATGCCCGCGCGCGCTGGCCGGGGCGCTGGCTCGATTTCCGCCCGTTGCCGTTCCGCTTTGCCAGCTGGGTCGGCTATGACATGGACGGCCGCACCGATATCGGCTGGACCACCTCGATCCTGTTTCGCCTGCGCGAAAAAGTGCGGCGGCTCGACAGCTATGCCGCCGCGCTGGCGGCGATCGACCCGGCGCATGCACTGATCGCCACGCTGACCGCCGGGCGCGACCAGGCGGCGGCGATGGCCGACCTGTTTGCCGCACCGCTGACCGATCCCGAGGCACTGTCGCAGGCGGCCAACCGGATGACCGCCGATGATCCGGCGCGGCTGCTGTCGCTGGCGCCGGTGATCGCCGCGCTGGAGGGCGATGCCGCCAGCGCCCCGGCCGACCGCGCAGTGGCACTGGCAACGCTGGCGGCTGCGATGCGCGCCGACGGGTTGGGGATGGGCTGGATCCATTTCCGGGTCAATTCGTCGCAATTGCACAATGCGCTGCGCCGCCGCATCGATCCCGATGGCACGCTTGACTGGAGCAGCCGGGGCGCGCTGTCGCGGCTGCGCGAAGTGCTGGCGAGCACGGTGCCGCTGCGGGTCAATTTCGGCGCGCTGGCGATCGAAACCTCGACCGCGATGCGGCAGTTTCTGGTCATGGCGCAGATTCTGCACCATATCGATGCCGATGCACCGATCCGCATGCTGATCGCCGAATGCGAACAGCCGCAGACGGTGCTGGCGGCGCTCTATTTCGCACGGCTGTTCGGGATCGATGGCAAAGTCGATGTGTCGCCTTTGTTCGAAACCGAAACCGCGCTCGAACACGGCGGCCGCTTTCTCGATGCCTTGCTGGCAGAGCCGGCCTATCGCGATTATGCGCGGGCGCGCGGGCGGGTGGCGATCCAGACCGGCTTTTCCGATGCCGGGCGGTTCCTCGGGCAGATCCCGGCGGCGCTGGCGATCGAACGCCTGCAGGGCCGGTTGGCCGATGCGATGCGCGCGCACGATCTGACCGATGTAGCCGCACTGATTTTCAACACCCATGGCGAAAGCATGGGGCGCGGCGCGCATCCTTCGGGCATGGCCGACCGGCTGACCTGGCCGCTCAGCCGCTGGGCGCGCGGCCGGTTTGCCCGCGCCGGGGTGCGGTTGGAGCCCGAGGTCAGTTTTCAGGGCGGCGACGGCTATCTGTTTTTCCGCAATGGCGAACTGGCGCTGGCGACGCTGACCCGGATTGCCGAGGCGGAGCACGCGCTGGCGGGCGAGCAGGGGCGCGATCCGTTCTATGCGCGCACCGATCTCAGCCTTGATTTCTATCGCTCGATCCGCCGCGTGCAGCGCGATCACCTCGCCAGCGCGACCTATTCGCGCGCGGTGACCGCGTTTGGGCTGGGCCTGCTCAAACCCACCGGCAGCCGGGTTTCGCGTCGCCAGTCGGATATCCACGGCGACCGCACGATGAGCCTGCGGCAGATCCGCGCGATCCCGCACAATGCGATCCTGCAACAGATCGGCTATGCGGTGAACGTGATCGCCGGGGCGGGCAGCGCGGCGGGCGAAGAGATCGAACTGGTCGCCGATCTGCTGGCGCAATCCGAACGCGGCGGCCAATTGGTGCGGCTGCTGCGCGCGGCCAACGGGCTGGCCTCGATCAAGACGGTCGGCGCATTTGGCGAGCTGTTCAATTCGGCCTATTGGGCCAGCCGCCCTTATCGCGGCACCGAAACCACGCTCGAAACCGGGTGTCTGGCGCTGGCCGATTATCTGACCCGCGATGATCGCGCCGGGGTGTTCCGCCGGCTGGTGTCGCGGCTGCGGGTCGATTGGATGAAGCTGCACCGCCTGCTGTCGCGCCTCCCCGGCACGCCGGCCGGGCGCGATGCGGCGCAGGATGATGCGCGGCGGTCGATCGGCCTGTTGCAGGCGGTGCGACTGACGCTGCTGATGCACATGTTCCTGCGCGCGGTGCAGGTGCCGCAGTTTTCGCGCGCCAACGATATCAGCCGCGAAGACGTGCTGGAAATGGTGCTGTCGTTGCGGGTGGACGAAGCGCTGGCGCAATTGCGCCGCGCCTATCCAGTGATCGAACCGCGCATCGGCGATTTCACGCTGAATGAACCGACCGATTATCCCGACCACGAAGCCGAAGATTACAGCGCGATCCGCACCCGCTTCATCGACCCGATCGAACGCGCCCACGCGCTGAACTTGCGCATCGCCGTGGCGATCGCCAACCATTTCGGCGCGCACGGGTAAAGCCCGGCGCGGCGATCGGTCATTGCGCCTGCCGTTTGGCCCATTCCCCGGCGGCGGTGATGAACTGCCACACCGCATGATCAAACCCCGGGCTGGGTGATCCTTCGGGCCAGGACGGCATCGCGCCATACATTGCCTTTACCCCCTCGGCCATCGCCGGGGTGGCGATCGCGGTGAACGGTGCCAGCAGCGCCTTCCATTCGGCCAGCAGCGCCTGCGCGGTGGCGCTGCCGGGATCGAGCGGCAAGGCCGCCTTGATCCGCGCGCCCAGTTCGGCCCACTGCGCCGCATAGGCGTTCTGGTCAAACCCGGCGGGATAGGGCGCCCGGGCAAAGTCCGCCTTGGCGGTATCGCTGAAATACTGCTCGCCCAGCTTTTCCCAGGCCTGTTTGTCTTGCATCATGCGTTCTCCGTGGTTGATCAATTCGCACAGCATCGCGGCATCCAGCGCCGTGCCTTGTTCGATATGCCCCAGCGCCAGTCGCAGCGCGCCGATCGCAGCCTGCACTTCGCCCAGCCGCTGTTCGGCCTGCGCCAATTGCAGCCGCACCAAAGGCTCGATCCGCGCCCCGTCGATCAGCCGCGCGATCGCGGCGAGCGAAAACCCCGCCCGCTTGAACAGGGTAATCCGGTGAATCCGTTCGAGTTCACAGGCGCCAAAACACCGCCGCCCCGATGCCGTGCGCAACGGATGCAGCAACCCGCGCGCCTCGTAATAGCGCAAGGTCCGCGCGGTCAGCCCGGTGCGGCGGACAACTTCGTCAATGGTCAGCGAATCAGCCATGACGCCGTCGTAGCAGGTGACGCAGCGTCAGCTTCAAGCGGAAACTGGGATTGAGATGGAACGGCGTCGACAGGCGGGGAGGGGTTTACAACCCTGCACCAGCAATTCGCTTTGTCCCTCAGCTTGGGCCATGGTATGATTACCACCGATTACAGGAGATCACCCATGCCGCAGACGCGTCAGACAGAGCCGATCACCGTCCGTGCGGCCAAGACGGTGGTCAGCGAAATTGACGCGCTGGCAGCGGCGATGGACCGTTCGCGCAATTACATCGTCAATCAGGCTCTCGAGCAATATCTGACAGCAAATGCCTGGCAGATTGAACGGATCAATGCCGGTATTGCGGCGGCCAGCGCAGGGCAAACGCGGGCGGCCGAAGATGTGTTTGCCGACATCGCGGCAAAGCACTGCTGGTCGCGCTAAGTGCGATTGATATTCGCCGAGCCCGCCGAGCGGGACCTGGGCGCGATCATCGAATATATTGCAGAGGATGATCCGCTGGCAGCAGAGCGGGTTTTTCGTGCGATTATTGCTGCAACGGGGCGGTTGCAGGATTTTCCGCACATCGGCCATGCCGGCCGAGTGGCGGGGACGCGCGAATTGTCGATCACGGGACTGCCCTACATCGTGGTCTATCTGGTCAATCCCGATGTGGTGACGGTGGTGGCGGTCTTCCACGCTGCGCGGGATTTGGCCCGTATCATCCGCGCACGACGGGCAGAGCAATAATCCTGCCGTGCAGCATCAAGGCGCCAAGTCTTCTCGCACCGGGCGTATACGGTTTGTATCATGGGAAAAATGGTGGACGCACTAGGGCTCGAACCTAGGACCCGCTGATTAAGAGTCAGCTGCTCTACCAACTGAGCTATGCGTCCACATGGCCGGGTGCGGGTTGGTGCCCGCGCGGCGGAGCGGTCCCTTTAGCGATTTCTGGCGGTCTGCCAAGCCCCAAATGTGGGCCAGGGCAAAAATTTCAGGCCCAGTTGCGCGGGGCCTGGCGCGACCAGCGGTCGACCGCCATGATCGTGCCGATGCAGATCATGTTGGTCATCATCGATGATCCGCCGTGGCTGAGAAAGGGCAGCGGAATTCCCACCACCGGGGCCAGCCCCATCACCATCATCATGTTGATGCAGACATAGAAAAAGATCGTGCAGACCATGCCGGTGGCGAGCAGGCGCGAAAACCGGTCGGGGGCATTGAGCGCGACTTTCAGCCCCCACGACAGCACGATTGCAAACACCGCCAGCACGAACAGGCCGCCGATCATCCCCCATTCTTCGGCCATTGTCGCAAACACGAAATCGGTGTGCGATTCGGGCAGATAGTCGAGGTGGCTTTGCGACCCCTGGCCAAAGCCTTTGCCGAGCAGGCCGCCCGAACCGATCGCGATTTTCGACTGGGTGATGTGATAGCCCGATCCCAGCGGATCGCTTTCGGGATCGAGAAACACCAGCACGCGCTTGCGCTGGTAATCGTGCATCACGAAAAAGAACATGATCGGGGCGGCAATCGCCGCGCCGATGCCGCCGCTGATGAACAGCCACAGCGGCACCCCGGCGATGAACATCATCGCCAGCGCGCCAAAGCTGATCGCCAGCGCGGTGCCCAGATCGGGTTGCAGCATGACCAGTCCGGCGGGGATCGCCAGCAGCGCAATCGGCATGACCACCGCGCGCCAGCCCCGGATCTCGTTGAGCGGCAGCATGGCATAGAACCACGCCAGCACCAGCACGATGCCCGGTTTCATCAGTTCGCTCGGTTGCAGCGTCATGAACCCGAGGTTGAGCCAGCGCTGGCTGCCGCCGCCGATCCGCCCGATCAGTTCGACCAGCACCAGCAGCACGCACAGCACGCCATAGCCGGGCAGCGCGATCTGGCGAAACCAGTGCTGCGGCACGCGCGCCAGCAGCATCGCCATGACCAGAAATCCGCAATAGCGGATCACATGCATCGCCGCCCACGGTTGCAGGCGCCCTCCGGCGGCGGAATAGAGCACCGCGCCGCCAAACAGCGTCAACATGCTGAGCGGGATGATCACCTGCCACGGCTGGCGCGCCAGCGCCTGCGGAACATAGGCGCGCGGCATCATGGCGTGGGTGCTCCGCCGGGCGGGGCCGGGGCGGCGGGCGTGGCCGGGGCGGCCGGCGCGGTGGTGGCCGGGGCGGGGGTGTCGGTATCGGGTTCAGCGGCCGGGCTGGCGGCGTCGGTCTGCGCGGTCGAGGGTTCGTCGTCGCGCGACGGGGTATCATCGTCGCCGGCGGCGGCATCATCGCCGGGCGCGCGGGGGGCGGTGGCGCCGTATTTGGCGGCATAGGCGGCATAGCGGTTGGCCATGCGCTGTTGCAGCGTGCCGCCCCATTCGCGTTCAAAATCCTCGAGCACCGCCATCGCCTTGCCCTGATCGAACAGGTAAGTCATCACGTCGCGCGCCACCGGATAGGCGGCGCCCGAGCCGCCGCCGTGTTCGATCACCACCGCGCAGGCATAGCGCGGCTTGTCGAACGGGGCAAAACAGATGAAATGGCCGTGGTCACGGCGTTTCCATTCGCCGCCCTTGCCATTGCCGAGGTTCAGCCCGACCACTTGCGCGGTGCCGGTCTTGCCCGCCATCTGCACCCCTGGGATCGGCAGCCGCGCCTTGCCGGCGGTGCCGCGCCCGTTGACCACTTCGTTCATCGCCGCATGGACAATATCGAGATGATCCTGGCGAAAGCCCATCGAGGGCGGCGGCGGCGCATGGCGATCAAGCACCAGCCGGGGCATGTGGCGCAGGCCCGAGGCCAGCCGCGAGGCATAGACCGCCTGTTGCAGCGGATTGACCAGCATGTAGCCCTGGCCGATCGTCGCGTTGACGGTGTCGTAGACCGCCCATTCCTTGTGATATTTGCGCAGCTTCCACGCCGGATCGGGCACCGTGCCGAACGATTGGCCGGGATAGGGCAGGGGGAATTCGCCGCCCAGCCCCATCCGCCGCATCATCGCCGCGATGGTGTCCATGCCGATCTGTTGCGCAAAGTGATAGAAATAGACATCGCACGATTGATAGATGCCCTTCATCATGTCGGTCGAACCGTGGCCATGATGGTTCCAGCAATGGAACACGCGGTTGCCCACGCGCAGCCCGCCAGCGCAATTGACCGCGGCATGCGGATCGAGCCCGGCCTCCAGAAACGCCAGTGCCACCATCGGTTTGACCGTCGATCCCGGCGGATAGAGCCCGCGCAGCACTTTGTTGCGCAGCGGGACATGGTCGTCTTCCGACAGCATCTTCCATTCGATGCGGCCGATCCCGTCGGAAAACGAATTGGGATCGTAACAGGGCATCGATACCATCGCCAGGACATCGCCGGTCAGGCAATCCATCACCACCACCGATCCGCTTTCCAGCCCGATGCGGCGCGCGGCATAATCCTGCAAGCCGGCGTGGATGGTCAATTGCACGGTCTGGCCAGGAATATCCTCGCGCGTGCCCAGTTCGCGCACCACTTTGCCGCTGGCGGTGGCTTCGACCCGGCGCGCGCCGGGCACCCCTCGCAATTGCTGTTCAAACGCCTTTTCAAGGCCATCCTTGCCGATCTTGAACCCGGGGGTGATCAGCAGCGGATTGTGTTCGCGCACATAGTCATCGGCCGAGGCGGGGCCGACATAGCCGACCAGATGGCCGACCGCCGCGCCGGTGGGGTAAAAGCGCGAATTGCCGCGTTGCGGGATCACCCCGGGCAATTCGGGCAGGCGCACGCTGATCGCGGCGAAGGTTTCCCAATCAAGCTTGCTGGCGACCTCCACCGGCTGAAACCCGCGCGAATTGTCGATCTTGTCCTTGATATCGGCAATCCGGTCGGGGGTCAGGCGCAACAGCCCTTGCAACGTTTGCAGCGTGGCATCGGCATCGACCAGCCGATCGGGGATCAGATCGACGCGGAAATCGGCGCGGTTCGAGGCCAGCGCCACCCCGTTGCGATCGAGCACCGCACCACGGCGCGGCGGGATCAGCGACAGGTTGACCCGGTTGCTTTCCGAGGCGGCGCGGTACTTGGCGTTTTCGGCCACCGCGAGATAGCCCAGCCGCCCGGCCAGCAGCAGCCCGACGCCACCCTGTACCGCGCCGAGCAGAAAAGTGCGGCGTTCAAAAGTTTGCGTCAGCCGCGCAGCGGTCATCGGCAGGCGGGGCCGTTTGCTCATCGCGCCCGCCCGGTCACAATCGCCGGAGCGGCAGCAGGCGCACGCGGTCCAGCAGCGCGACCATGCGATTGACCACAGGAAACGCGATCACCGTCATCAGCAGTTGCGGGCCGATCGTCAGCGGCAGCCAGGCGCGGGTGGCGATCCCGGCGATCGTTGCGCCAAACAGCAAATATACCGCCAGCAACACCGCCGCCGCCAGCCAGTCCTGCCCGAAACCGCGCCACAAATAGCGTTCGTCAATCACATCCATTGCCAGCATCGCCATCGACCACAGCACGATACCCGATCCGAATGGCTGGCCGCTGAACAGATCGTCCCACGCCCCCAGCGGCAATCCGGCCCAGACCGGAAAGAACGCCGGGCGCAGCATGCGCCACGCCAGCAGGGTCATGAAGGCCAGCGGCGGCAGCACCGGGGCCGAAGCGATCACCGGCGAAAACGTCACCAGCGACAGCGCCATTATCGACACCCACGGCAAACCGGCGGCCAGCCACGGCAGCGGCGCGCGGTTGATCGGGCGCGGCCGGGTGGCATCATCGCCGCTGGTCAGTTGGGTGACCGTGTTGCGGGTGCTGGCGGGGCGGGGGTCAAACGGCATCGGGTGCGGCGCGGCTCTAGTTGTCGTCGCGCGGCGCCGGGCCGGCCGCCTTGACCGTATCGGCCAGCGCCGCCGCCGCCTCGGGGCGGAACACCGGCAGCACGATCACGTAATCGGTGGCGCCGGGATCGGCCGCCAGCTGCGCATCGGCGCCGTCGCGATGCGGCGCGCTGGCCACCGCCACCGGGATCCCCGGCGGATAGATCCCGCCCGAACCCGAGGTGACAAACACATCGCCGGCGTGCAGCGGATTGTTGCCCATCGTCAGCAGGCGGATTTCGATGCGCCCGTTGGCAGTGCCCTGGACAAATCCGGGCAGCCCGTCGCCCGCGCGGCGCACCGGCACGACATTGCCGGCATCGGACAGCAGCAGCACGCGCGCGGTGCCCGGGCCGGCCTCGACCACCCGGCCGATCAGCCCGGCGGCGGCGCGCACCGGTTGGCCGACGCGCACCCCGCGCGCGGTGCCGGCGTCGATCACCGCATAGCGGCGCGCGCTGGCGGCGGTCGATCCGATCAGCCAGGCGCTCGCCACCGGGGGCTGCGCCGGATCGACGATATGCAGCAGATCCTTCAGCCGGCGGTTTTCATCCGCCGTGGCGCGCGCGGTGATCGCGCTGGCGCGCGCCCCGGCAATTTCGCGCGTCTGCAGCAGGTTTTGCTGGCCGGTGGCGAAATAGGCGCCGATCGCGGCGATCACCCCGCGGCCCGATTGGCGCGCGCCCGCCGACACTTTGCCGACCGGTGCGGCCACTTCGCTGGCGGCGCTGCGCAGAAAGGAAAAGGCGCCCGGGCTGACCAGCGAAATGCCGAGCGCAATCATCCCGACCACGAACCCTGCCCACAGGATCACGTAGCCGGTGAAAATGCTGTATTGCGCCCTGCGCGAATAGCCCGGGCGCAAGTTCCGCGACCGCGCCATCAGTTCAGTCCCTTGTTCAACCGGAACCGCCGGGGCGGTGCCGGCGGTATCATCATGCGGTCATCAGCACGCCGCGATAGATCGGATCTTCCATCGCGCGGCCGGTGCCGAGCGCGACGCAGCTCAACGGATCTTCGGCGACCGACACCGGCAGCCCGGTTTCTTCGCGCAGATGATCGTCGAGCCCCTGGATCAGTGCACCGCCGCCGGTCAGCACGATGCCCTGATCGACAATATCGGCGGCCAGTTCGGGCGCGGTGTTTTCCAGCGCGATGCGCACGCCTTCGACGATCGCGCCGATCGGTTCGGACAGCGCTTCGGCGATATTGGCCTGGCTGATGGTGATTTCCTTGGGCACGCCGTTGACCAGATCACGGCCCTTGATGTGGATCGTTTCGCCGATCCCGTCGGCGGGCACGGTGGCGATGCCGTAATCCTTTTTGATCCGCTCGGCGGTCGATTCACCGATCAGCAGGTTGTGATGGCGCCGCACATACGAGACGATCGCTTCGTCCATCTTGTCACCGCCGACCCGCACCGAGGTGGTATAGGCCAGCCCGCGCAAGCTGAGCACGGCGACTTCGGTGGTGCCGCCGCCGATATCGACCACCATCGAACCGACCGGTTCGGTGACCGGCATGTCGGCGCCGATCGCCGCGGCCATCGGTTCGAGGATCAGGAACACCTGGCTGGCGCCGGCATTGCTGGCGGCATCGCGGATCGCGCGGCGTTCGACCGAAGTCGATCCCGAGGGCACGCAGATGACGATTTCGGGAAAGCGCAGCACGCTCTTCTTGCCGTTCACCTTGCGGATGAAATGCTTGATCATTTCTTCGGCAACTTCGATGTCGGCGATCACCCCGTCGCGCAGCGGGCGGATTGCTTCGATATTGTCGGGGGTCTTGCCCATCATCATCTTGGCATCGTCGCCCACGGCCTTGACCCGCTTGACCCCGTTGATGGTTTCGATCGCCACCACCGACGGTTCGTTGAGCACCACGCCGCGATCCTGGACATAGACCAGCGTGTTGGCCGTGCCGAGGTCGATCGCAATGTTCTGCGATCCGAACTTGAAGAATCGGGAAAACATCGAAGCCATCAGAAAATCCGTAAAATCAGGGGGTTTGACCGGGATGCCCGGCCAAATCCGCGTTCTGGGTGCACCTGCGAAGGCTGCCCATTAGCGCATGCCATGCGCAAAACCCACCCATTTATACGAGGTTATCCGCCCAAACCGTGCGGTCCGTCTCGAATTGTGCCGGATTCGGCGCTAGGCTGTCCGGGCATGACCGACCAAGGCACTCTTTCGCGCGAAATCCGCCGCCTGCCCGAACCGCTGGTCAACCGCATTGCCGCGGGCGAAGTGGTCGAACGCCCGGCCAGCGCGTTGAAGGAACTGGTCGAAAACGCCATCGATGCCGGCGCCACCCAGGTCACCGTGCGGCTGGGCGAGGGCGGGCTGGCGCTGATCGAGGTCAGCGATGATGGCTGCGGGATGACCGCCGACGAAATCGCGCTGGCGCTCGAACGCCATGCCACCTCGAAGCTGCCCGAAAGCCTGATCGGCACCGAGGCGGCGCTCGAACGCGTGGTCACTCTGGGCTTTCGCGGCGAGGCGCTGCCGTCGATCGCCTCGGTCGCGCGGCTGACCATCGAAAGCCGTTCGCGCCGCACCGGCGAGGCTTGGCGGCGGGTGGTTGATCATGGCCGGGTCGTGGGCGACGGGCCGGCGGCGCTGCCCCCCGGTACGCGGGTACGGGTCGAAGATCTGTTTGCCCAGGTGCCGGCGCGGCGCAAGTTTCTGCGTTCGGCCCGCGCCGAATGGGCAGCCTCGCTCGATGTGGTGCGGCGGCTGGCGATGGCGCGGCCCGATATCGGCTTTACGCTCGAACACGATGGCCGGCGCGCGTTGCAGGTGCAGGCGGGCGAACGGCTCGATGTGCGGGTGGCACAATTGGTGGCGCGCGAATTGCCCGACAATTCGGTGGCGGTCGATCTGGCGCGCGGCGATTATCATCTGGTCGGGGTGGCCGGACTGCCGACGTGGAATCGCGGGGTGGCCGATCACCAGTACCTGTTTGTCAACGGCCGCCCGGTGCGTGACCGACTGCTGATCGGCGCGGTGCGCGGCGCCTATGCCGACATGCTGGCGCGCGATCGCCATGCGGTGGTCGCGCTGTTCCTGACGCTGCCGGCCGAGGACGTCGATGTGAACGTCCACCCGGCCAAGACCGAAGTGCGCTTTCGCGATGCCGCGCTGGTGCGCGCGATGATCGTCTCGGGGCTGCGCGATGCCTTGGCGGGGGGTGACCGCCGCTCTGCCCAAGGCCCCGATCGCGCCGGCATGGCGGCCTGGCAGGTTGAACCGGTGGCCGCGCCCGCCTTGGCGCCGCGCCCGCAGCCGGGGCTGTTCGGCATTCCCGGGGTGCGGCTCGGCGAAGCCGGGGCAGCGTGGCGCGGCTATGAAGCGGCGGTCATGGCCCCGCCGCAGGCGCGCGCCGAAGCGGCCGAGGCGGCGGTGCCCGATGGTCAGGCGCACCCGCTGGGGGTGGCGCGCGGGCAAGTGGCGCGGACTTATATCGTTGCCGAAGCCGACGACGGGCTGGTGCTGGTCGACCAGCATGCCGCGCACGAACGGCTGGTGCTCGAACGCTTGCGTGCGGCGGGGGCCGGGCAGGGCACGGCGCCGTCGCAGGCGCTGCTCCTGCCCGAAGTGGTCGAACTCGACGAACCGGATTGCGACCGGCTCGAGGAAGCGGCAGCGGACCTCGCGCGGTTCGGGCTGGTGATCGAACGCTTCGGCCCGGCGGCGGTGCTGGTGCGGGCGATGCCGGCGGCGCTCGCCAGCGGCAGTCCGCAGGCGCTGGTGCGCGATGTTGCCGACGATCTGGCGCGCCACGGCGCCAGCCTTTTGGTCGGCGAACGGCTCGATCTGGTGCTGGCGACGATGGCCTGCCACGGCTCGGTGCGCGCCGGGCGTGCGCTGTCGGTGGCGGAAATGAACGCGCTGCTGCGCGAAATGGAGGCGACGCCGCGCTCGGGCCAGTGCAATCACGGCCGGCCGACGTGGATCAAGCTGGCGCATGGCGATATCGAACGGTTGTTTGGCAGGGGGTGATCGGCGATGCACAAGGGCTGGGCAATGGTGCTGCTGGCGGGGCTGGCGGGCTGTTCGGGGAGCAAAGTCGAGGCGCCGCAACTGGCGCTGCAACCGATCAGCTATTTCGATGTGACGCAGCACAAGCTCTATGGATCGGGCTGCAATTTCGTGCCGGCGGGCGGCGGCATGGGCGCGCTGTTCATGGCGATGCAAACGCGCGGGCTGATCAAGGTCGATGATCATCTGGTCGATATGCCGACCGCGCCCGATGCCGCCGCGCTGCCCAACGGGGCGCACACGCATTACGCCGCGCCGCTTTATGCTGCCAGCCTGACCCCGCTTGCCGGTGGCCGGCACAAGCACCTCGGCGTGGTCAGCGTGTTTGACGCGCATCTGGTGATCAACGATGCGCGTGGCCAGTCGGTCTATGCCGCCGATGGCGAAGTACAGTGCAAACCGATGTAGCCGCACCGGTGTGATCGGCGCGCCGGCAGCGGGCCGGCGCGCCGATCAGCCGCTTTGCCGCTTTACTAGGGCTTGCACGGCCCGATGTGCACGTTGTCGGAATTGCAATGACAATTGGGGCCGGTGCATTTTCTCTGGTCAACGGGCTTGGGGTGATGGATGCGGTGGCCATGACCAAGGTGATGACGATGATGGTGATGGCGCGCCCAGGCTGGCGAAGCCATCATGGCAAGGCCCAGCACGGCGATCACACTGGCGGTTTTGATCGAAGTCATGCGCATGTTCCCACTCTCCTTGACAGGACTGCCCGTTATGCTGCGGGTCACCCCGGCAGCGGTGAAGCTAGGCCAGGCCAAGGCTGGCTAGCAAGCGTTTAAAACGCGGTTCGCCGCGCAAGTGATCGAGCAGCGGTTCGATGCCGATCCAGCTGATGCCCGAAGCGTTTTTGGCGCGCGCCTGTTCCAGCAGACCCAGCGCGCGATCACGGTCGGCGGTTTGCGCAACCGCCAGTGCCTGAAACCACAGCGCATTGTCGCCGAATTTGCCTTTCAACGCGGCCAGCGATCCATCCGGCTTGCCGCTGCGTGCTTCGAGCAGCGCCAATCCACCCAGCCGCGCGCGCTCCGAACTGTCGGCGGCAAAGGCCTGGCGCGCGGCATCGAACTGGCCCCGGGCATAGAGTGACAGGCCGATGTAGAATTGCGCTTCGTTGATCCCCGGGGTCATCGCCAGCGCCTGGCCGAACAGCCGCGCGGCGTCGGCATAGTTGTGGGCAAAATAGAGCAGGCGGCCCTTTGCGGCATAGAGTTGCGCATTGAGCCGGTCATCGTCGATCAGCCGGTCAAAGATCGTCAGCGCGCGATCGACATGGCCGCGACGCGCATCGAACATGGCATAATCGCCCAGCACCCCCTTGTTGTTGGGGCCGATGGCATAGGCTTTGTCATAAAAGACTGAAGCATCGCGGAAATTGTGCGTTTCGAACAGCGCGCCGTCGCCGCGCACCAGCCAGGGCAGCGGGGTGTTCGGGGCCAGGTCAATCGCGCGCTGGACCGAAGTGCGCCCGTCGGCATAGATTTTCGGCGCCTCGGCCAGCGGTGTGGCATCGTCACCAGCGAGATCGAACAGCGTGGCCGCGCGCATCGCATAAGCCAGCGCATAATTGGGGTCGGCGGCAATCGCCGCATCAAAACTGGCCAGCGCGGCGCGATCGCCCTCGGCACCAGAGGCGCTGTTGTATTGGTCGATCCCTTTCAGACAGGCGTCATAGGCGGCCACCACTGTGGTCCCTGACGTTCGCAGCGCATCGGCGGCTTCGGGAATTGTCCCGGTGATCGCCTGGATCACGGTAATCGCGATATCGCTTTGGACGGCAAAGACATCGCTGAATTTGCGGTCGTAGGACTGCGCCCATTTGCTCAGCCCGGTGGCGATTTCGATCAATTCGACCGATACGCGCAAGGCATCGCCGGCGCGGCGCACGCTGCCATCGAGCAACCATGCCACCCCCAGCGCCTGGCCGATGGCGCCGACATCGTGATCCTTGCCCTGGAAATGATCCGACGATGTCCGCGCCGCGACCTTGAAACCGGCGACTTCGGCCAGCTTGTCGCGCAGTTCTTCGGTCAGTCCGTCGGAAAAATAGGCTTGCGCCGGATCGCCGCTGAGATTGGCAAAAGTCAGCACGGCAATGCTGTCCTTGATCGCGCGCGGCATCGAGATCGTGCGCCATGCGGCAAACCCGCCGCCGAGCGCAATCGCACCGAGCCCGGCGCCGATCAGCACCTTGCGCCGCGACGGCGCCTGCTGCCTTGGCGAAATCGCCGATGCAGCAGGCGGGTGGCCCTGGCCGGCCGCAGCGATCGCGCTGCACAGCGCGGCCACTTCGGCGCTTTCGGCGCTGCCCGACCAGCGGCTGAAATCGATGAAATGGTATTGCCGGAACCCCAGTGGCGGCGCGGTGCCGTCAAGCGAGATTGGCACCAGCCGGCCGCGATCGCGCCCATGCGCGGCCTCGTCGCGGACCCAGTCGGACGATACCGAATGCGCCGACCACGCCACCACCACTGCGTCGGCCAGATCGAGCGCGGTTTCGATCGTTTTGGCAAAGGCTTCGCCGCCTTCGATCAGCGCATCCCACCAGACCTGATGCCCCGCCGCGCTCAGCGCCCGGGTCAATCGATCGATCCGCGCGCGATCGGGGCGGGCATAGCTGATGAACACCACCGGCACATGGTTCGGGGCTTCACCGGGCACCGGGCTGGCGGGCGGAGCGCCGGTCATGGCGCAGGGGCCGGGGGCTGGGCGAGCAGGGCCATGCCGCTGGCCCGGCGGCCGTGACCGATCGTCGATGCGATCCATCGAATGTGGCCGGGCACCGTTTCATAGACTCCAGGGGCATGGGCCTGCGCGCAACCGCGCCCGCCATGGACAACCCCGACCAGCACAGCTTCGGGCGGGCCGCCGGTCAGCGAAGGCAGCGTCATCACCAGCGGTCCGCCGCTGTCGCCATCGCATTGGTCGGACACCCCTGCGGCAAATCCCGCGCAGATCCGCGACCGGGTGACGAGGTCGGCATAGCCCGGCATTTTCGCGCAATCGTCGTCGGGAATGAACGGCAGCGTCGCCATTTGCAGCAAGGCGGCCGCCGGGTCGACATGCGCGGCGGTGTCGTTGGCGTGCAGATCGCTGTCGATCCCGCGCAAGGCATCTTCGGGGCGGGGCAGCGTCTTGCCCCAGCCATAGACCGACAACCGGTTGGCGGCGGTCAGGGTGGACAGCGCCGGATCGGTCGGCGCCGTGCCAAGGATGCGGATCGGCGCCACCGCACCATCAGCCGGGCGCGGGCGGCAGCGCGAGGGCCGGAACCCGATCAGCGCCAGATCGACCGAGCGGTCGCCCGAACCCGGATAGACCACGATCCACTTTGGCGGGCACAGCGACCCGGCGCCCGCCGTAATCGCGTTCGAACCGATATGCAGGCGCATGTGTTTCTTGAAATCGTCCGCTGTACCGGCGGCCTGCGCGCAATGGCCGGCGGTCAGCACCCAACCGGGCGCGACCAGCACGCCCCCGCATACTTCGTCAAGATCCCAGCGGTGGCGTTCGTTGACAAAGGCACTGCTGCCGTCGCGCCGTGCTTCGGCGCGCTTGTCAGCGACCAATTCCTTGCGCGTATAGGGCTGGATATCGCGGATTTCGACCATCCACGGCGCCGCGCCGGTGGCCACGGTGCAGCCGTTGACCACGCGATGATCGGTGTCACTGGTGGGGCACAGTTCGGTCTTGGGCGGGTCGGCCGGTGCGGTTTGCGCGTGGGTTGGGGCAGCGCCGGCCAGCGCCAGACAGGTCATCGCCATGAAGATCAAGCTGCGCATGGCCGCCATCCTATGGTGTTACCGGTTCGCTGACAACCAGCCCGGCCCAGTCCGGCACATCGGGCATTGCGGCATCGCGGGTGCCCCGATTGGCATTGCACAGCAACTGTTCCAGCCGCGATGTGCAACGGCCGGGATCGCGTGCGCCGCCCGATTGTTCGAGCGCGGCGCTGTCGATCGCCTTATCGGTCGCCAGCACCAGAAAGCGGACCATCCCGGCGCTATCGGGGATCAGGTCGATCGCCAGCACATGGCCGGCCGGCAGCGGGGCATCCTGCAAGGTCAGCGCGGCCACGCCGTTGTCGTCGCTGATCCCGAACACCGTGACATAGCGCGCGTCGCTGGCGAGGTTGGTCACCGCCAGATGCGCGACCGCCCCGGCCTTGAGCGGCGCCGGCGGCGGGCAGGGCTGCCCGGGCAGGCGGTACCATAGCGTGTTGCTGGCACAGAATGCGAGGTCAGTGGTGCCGGCCGGATTGGCCAGCGCCACGAGTTGATCAATCCGCGCGCGCGGCCGCAGCAAATCGGCCAGTTTGGCGGCAAAAGCCGGATTGGCAGCCGGCAGCATGGCCAGTGGCGTGCCCGCGCGGGTGGTCGCAGCGATCTGTCCACCGGCTGCCGGGGCCAGCACGATTTCTGCGCGATCGGCGGCAACCACCTGGCCCAGCGGCGCCAGCGCATTGTCGACCAGCGCAGCCAAAGCAGGGTCGCGCGCCACGCGCACGACGGTTCCATCAAAGGCATGGACCACTTCGCGCGCCACCAGTGTTGGCGGCAGCGCCGTCGCGGGCGCCGCATCGAGCGCCAGTGTCGCGCTGTTGTCGTCCACGCGCACGACATGCCCATTGGTCAGCGGGCTGGCCGCCGGCATCCGCGCATGGGTCCAGTCGGGATAGAGCGCAAATTGCGATCCGGCGGTCACATTGCCGAGCACGCCGTCGCCCAGCACGACCTTGCCGCCCTTTGTCGTCGCCGCGAGCAGCACGCCGGGGTTGCTGGCGCCATCGAGCGTCATCACCAGCCCGTCGCCGATCGGGGTCTGGTCCTTGGCCGCCGGATTGGCCGCCATTGCTTGCGCCACCGCCGTCTTGATATCGGCAAGCGCCTCGCCTTTGGTCTGATCGAGCACCGCCAGCAGCGCGGCGGTGAATACGCCATGGACCTGCCCGTCGATCGCACTGACCGCTTCGGCGGCAAGCTGGTCATCGCTGGCCGCCGCCAGATGCGCGCGATGGCCGGGGGTGGCCACCTTGCGTTCCTGCAATTGTCCGATCGGTTGGCGCAGGCCGTCGACATGCACCAGCGGGGCACTGCGCGCGCTATGCGGCACCGCATCGCGATCGGCGGTGCCCGAATGGCACGAATCGAAAATGGTGATCACATTGGCGCCCTGCACATTCAGCGCGTTGCGGATGATCACGTCGAGTTCGGCATCGGCGATTTCGGTCTGGTAATAGCGATCGAGCGGCCCGCGCGAATCCCAGGTCAGCAGCGTATCACGCAGTCCCGCCGCCTTGTCGTTGAAGGCGCTGTCGTCGATCTGCGCGCCGTGCCCGGCATAAAAGAACAGCACCGTGTCGCCCGGCGCCGATACCGCGATCAGCCCCTGCAACATGCCCAGGATCGCCGCGCGCGTGGCGCATTGGTTGAGCAAGGTCACCGAAGTGGTGGCCGCCACCGGCGCCGTCGCCGGGCACGACGATCCGTCCTGCGCGACAAACCCGAAGCCATAGGTGCGGTTGAGCGCGGCGCGCAGCGCCAAGGCATCGTTGACCGAACCATGCAGATCGGCAAAGCCGTTGCTGGCCCCGGCATATTCATAGCTGTCGATGCCGACAAACAGCGCGCGCACTTTGGCCAGCGCCGGTTGCGGCAGGAGTGCCGCCAGCGCGGCCAAGGCGAGGACCAGACGCCAGCGCGCGATCATGGCGTTTTCCTGCGCAGGCGCACCGCACTGCCGCTGCCGGTGTAATCGAACAATTTGGGCTCCTGCGGGCGTGGCGGCTGCGCCAGGCTGTCGCTGATCACGGTGAAATGGCCGAGTTTTGTCCCGGTGGGGTTGGCGCGCACGTGCTGCGACAGCACGGGCACTTCGCCCAGCGCATAGCGCAGCCATTCATCGAGCATGATATTGTTGTCGTGATTGAGATCGGCCTCGCCAAAGCCGTGGTCGTCAAGGCCGTGGACCGCCAGCGCGGCAGTCAGCAGCCCATGGCCGACAATGTCGCTTTCATAGGCGACATCGCCGCGCGCGGCCGCCGCCAGAATGCGGACGCCCTTGTCCCACGCCAATTGGCCAAGGCCCGGATCGCCCATCGGCCCGGGTTTGAACGCGATCGTATCGACACTCGCTGCCGAATGGCAGGCATCGATGACCATCGCCATGTCCCCGGCATCAACGCGTTTGAGCGCATCGGCAAGGTCGGCGGCGGAAATCAGCGAACCGGTATCGGGCAATTCATCGCTGTCGGGCCACTTCGCATCGGCGCCCAGCAGGTAAAAGTTTTCCTGGGCATCGGCCCAGCCGTGGCCGGCCCAGGTGACCACCACCGTATCATCGGGCGTCGCGGTGTCGAACCCGGCGGGATCAAACCCGGCCGCGCGCAAGGTTTCGCGTTGCCGGCGATGGTCGCCGGGGCCGAGCAGACCGATCGCCGCCAGGATCACCGCCTTGGTCACGCGGGCACCGGCGTGATCGTCGAGCACCAGCGCGTGCACCAGCGGATCGCCGGCCGGCGCCAGTCGCCGGGCCATCAGTTGCGCATCGCTGGCAGCGAAATGCAGGGCGAGGCGCGGCTGGTCATAGTGATCAATGCCGATCGCCAGCACAAACCGCCGTCGCGGGCGCGGCATGGCCGGTGGCGCAAGCCACCGGCGGTCAACATTGTCGCTCTTGATGCGGTCCGCGTTGAAGGCATAGCTGCGAAACCGTACCAGCCGCGATCGTGGCCCGCTGGGCAGGGCAACGGTCAGCCGCACATGCGCCACGCCCAGTCCCTGGCTGTCGGTCTGATCAAACCGGATGCGGGTGTTGGCGCGCCACTGGTCGATCGTCTGGCCGACCGGTTCGGGTGCCGCCGCCGGATATTCGGCAACCAGCTGGCCATTGCGGAACAGCCGCAAGTCATAGAAGCCCGACCGGTCCTTGCCCGGCGGGGCCGATGCGTCCCGCGCTTCATGCACGGTTACCGCGACTTCTGCCGTGTCGGTGCCGGGAACGGCCTTGATCGCATCGATCGTCACTGTCGGCAGCACCCGGTTCAGATCGGTTGGCGCCGGCAGTTTCGGAAATTCCGCCAGGCAGCCGTTGTTCACGGTGATGCAGCGTTGCAGCCGTTCGACCAGATGCGGGGTGAAATAGGTGCGCATGAAAGTCTGCGGACCCAGCAGCCGCTCGGGCTGATCGGCCACGGTCCAGCCGAACGCGCGGACATCGGGTGACAAGTCGGTATCATATCGGCCATCGGGCATCGATGCCAACCAGTGGTGCTTGGCAAACAGCGTGATCGTCTGCATCTGTTTCCAATTGCGCGTGTCCCACAGGCGGATGCCATCGGTGGCGGATGCCGCCCAGAACTGCGGTTTTCCGGGCACAAAGCCCATCGCCAGCGGGCGATCGATCGCCAGCTTTGATCCGCGCGCCGGATCGTCGGGGACAAACCGGGTGATCGTGGATTGCCCGGAAAACGCATCGAACACTTGCCCCCGGCCATAGACAAACCGGTCGCCGTTGGCTTCGCCGATGGCGGAATGGGCAAATTCCACCGGCGGCGCGGGCAGGTCCGGCGCCCATTGCCGACAACTGGAATCGGTGCACAGCACCACCTTCCGGCCCGACCGGTCGAGCGCCACATCAAACGCAAATGGCCCGCTGCCAAGGTCGAGCGCGGCGACCTGCCCGCCACTGGCGACATCGACCACGATCAGCCGATGGGCATCGGTCTGTTCGCGGCTGGAACTGGTGATCACGGCCAGTCGCGACCCGTCGGCCGACAGCGCCAGGATATCGATATAGTTGCCGGCCCCCTCGATGCCGGGCGCAAACGGCTGCCACTGGCCATTCACCGTGCGTTGCAGCCCATTGCCCGCCGATTGCGCCACCGCGCTGCAGTTGGGCAGGCCCGCACCGATCAGCGATCCATCGGGCAGCGGCATGGCATAACAGCGCATCGGCAGCGTCGTGCTGGTCCCGCTGGCGGTATCGATCACCAACGCCGGTGGCGGTGTGTCGAGCGTGCTGTCTTCGGTCATCGACGGCGAAGTGTTGCGGTCATTGGCAACAAGACTGCGCGTCAGCAGCAGCCGCGTCGCATCCATCCACTGCACTTTGGTATAGCGGTCGGGCAGTGGCTGGTCGGGCATGCTTTGCAGGTTGTTCAGGTCAATCCGGCCGAGCGTGGTCGGCCTGCGCTTGATGCGGCTTTCTGTCTCGTCATCGCCGATGATCAGCGCCAGGGTATGGCCATCGGCGCCCAGCGCGGCATCGCGCAGGGTCAGCGCGGCCAAGCTGCCCTGCGGTTTTTGCAGGGTCCGCACCAGCTTGCCGCCGGCATCGACCACCAGCAGGCCGTTCAGGCTGCCGTCGGGCATGGTATCGCGCAGGCGCAGCCCGCCATGATGCGCCACCGCCAGCAACCCGTTGAGCCGGGCCGCCGATGGCGCCAATTCGCCGCAGGCATCCCCATTCGTGTCCTGATAGGCCGGTACAATCCGCCCGGACTGCAGATTGATGATCCAGGTCACCAGCCGGCAGAACCCGGGATCGGCCGGGCGGGTGTCGAACGCCTTGGCATAGGCGGTGTCGCCATCCCGCGAAAAATCGAGCGAATTGACGGTGATGATGTCGCCATCGGGCACTGGCGGGGTGGGAATGCGGCTGATCACCGCGCCGGTCAGGGCATCGCGCAACAGGACTTCGGTGCCGCCCAGCGAGGTCACGGTCAGGATCTTGCTGTCATCGGGTGACCACGCCGCGACGTCGGGATCGTCCTGATCAACCCCCTGATTCTGGACGACAATGTGAATCGGATCAACCGGCACGGTGGCGGCCGGGGCCACGCCCGGCGCCACCTCGAGAAACGCCAGAACCATGCTCAAAACAAGCACGTCACCCCCGGTCCGACAGTCTGTACCGGCACACTAGATCACAGGGGGTGTGCCGCGTCAACGCGGGGTGCGGGCGCGCTTCAATCGACCCCGTGCGGATCGCGCGTGCGGACCATCGCGCGGCTGGTCATGCTCATCACCATCACGCCGTCCTGGTTGAACACGCGGGTCGCGGTGCGAAAGATGCCGCGATCGGGCTTGCTGGCGCTGCGGCGTTTTTCGAGGATTTCGGTTTCCACGCTCAGCGTGTCCCCGGGATAGACCGGGCGCAGCCAGCGCAATTCATCGACCCCCGGTGAACCCAGCCCCTGATGCCCGGTGTGCTGATGGCGTTCGACCAGCATGGCCATGACCATCGCGCACGTGTGCCAGCCGCTCGCCGACAGCCGCCCGAAATGGGTCTGCGCCGCCGCCGCGTCATCAAGGTGAAACGGCTGCGGATCGTATTGGCTGGCAAATGCGATCACTTCCTCGCGGGTAACCGCGCGGGCGCCGAACCGGTGGGACACGCCCACCACGAGGTCTTCATAAAATTCCATGGCGCCGATCTGGCCGGACGAGGCGGGGCTTGTCAAACGTTGAAACGGAAATGCAGCACATCGCCGTCGCGCACCAGATAGTCCTTGCCCTCTTGCCGCAGCTTGCCGGCATCGCGCGCGCCGGCTTCGCCGCCCAGCGCGACATAATCGTCAAACGCGATCGTTTCGGCGCGGATGAAGCCGCGTTCGAAATCGCTGTGGATCGCGCCGGCGGCCTGCGGCGCGCGCGCGCCGTTGAACACCGTCCAGGCGCGCGCTTCCTTGGGCCCGACGGTGAAAAAGGTGATCAGGTGCAACAAGTCATACCCGGCGCGGATCACCCGGTTCAGCCCGGTTTCCGGCAAGCCCATTTCCGCCAGAAACGCCAGCCGTTCCTCGTTGTCCATCCCGATCAGATCGGATTCGATCGCGGCCGACACGATCACCGCTTCGGCCCCTTCGGCGCGCGCCTTGGCAAACACGCGTTCGGAATGGGCATTGCCGGCCGCCGCGCTGTCTTCCTCGACATTGCAGACATAGAGCACCGGCTTGGCGGTGAGCAGTTGCGCCTGGGCAAACACCCGGCGTTCTTCATCATCGTTCAGTTCGGTCAGCCGCGCCGGTTGGCCTTCGCGCAGGAGTTCGAGAGCGCGGCCGAGCACGGTGGCGATCAGCTTGGCTTCCTTGTCGCCGCCGGTGGCCTTTTTCTGCGCGGCGGGAACGCGTTTTTCGAGGCTGTCGAGATCGGCCAGCATCAATTCGGTTTCAACCGTTTCGGCATCCGAAATCGGATCGACGCGGTTGTCGACATGCTGGATGTCATCGTTTTCGAAACAGCGCAGCACGTGGACGATCGCATCGACCTCGCGGATATTGCCGAGGAACTGGTTGCCCAGCCCTTCGCCCTTTGACGCGCCGCGCACCAGCCCGGCAATATCGACAAAGCCCAACTGGGTGGGGATGATCTTCTGGCTGTGCGCGATCGCCGCCAACTGGTCGAGCCGCGGATCGGGCACGCCGACATTGCCGACATTGGGCTCGATCGTGCAAAACGGATAATTCGCCGCCTGCGCCGCCTGGGTTTCGGTGAGGGCGTTGAACAGCGTCGATTTGCCGACGTTGGGCAGGCCCACGATGCCGCAACGAAAACCCATGATGCCTGTCACTTTCCTGCTTGGCCGGGCACAGTGCCGGCGCGATCCTGCTGTGGTGCGCGCGATGCTGCCGGTTTTGCCCAAGGTCAAGCGGGCGCGCGCGATTTATCAAACTTTCACCACATCGGGGGTAGATCTTTGCGCCGATGCGACGCCCGTTTGCCCTTGCCGCGCTGATCGCGCTGGCCGCGTGCAGCCATGCCGATCCGGCCGCGCAGTTTGCCCGCGCGCGTGCGGCGTTTGCCGGCGAAGACTATGCCGGCGCGCGCGATGCAGTGCAGGCCGCGCTCGAGGTCGATGGCGGCAATCGCGCCATGCTGCTGCTGCTGGCGCGCAGCGATCTGGCGCTGGGCGATGGCGAAGGCGCCACCAGCGCGCTGGCGCATCTGGCTGATCTGGGCATGCATGGGCGCGACTGGAGCGAATTGAGCGCCGAGGCGGCGCTGTTGCGCGGCCAGCCGCAAGACATGGAACGCCTGCTGGGCGATGACCACAGCGCGGTGGCCTGGCGGCTGCGCGGCGAGGCGGCGCTGGCCAAAGGCGACAGTGCCGCCGCGCTGGCGCGGTTTCGCAGCGGCATGGCCGCCGGGGCGGATTTCCGGCTGGCGTGGGATTATGCCCATCTGCTGATCGATGCGGATGATCTCGATGAGGCCGATCGGGCGCTGGCGGTGATGCGGCAGACCGGGCCGGACCGGCTCGATACGCTGCTGACCGCCGGGCTGATCGCTCGCGCGCGGGGGCAGACCGAAGCGGCGCGCGCGGCCTGGGCGCAGGCGGCGGCACGGTTTCCGCGCCGGGTTGAACCCTGGCTGGCGCTGGCCGATCTGGCCGAGGGGCAGGGCGATACCCGCGCGGCGGCCAATGCGGTGGCGCGCGCCAATGCGGTGGCGCCCGACAACCCGCAAGTCGTTTCGGCGAGCGTCGCACTGGCAGAGGCGCAGGGCGATTGGGAAAAAATCCGCCAGATCATGGCCCCGCGCGAGGCGAGCATCGATCTGCACGGCAGCGACGGGATCTTCTATGCCGAAGCCTTGCGCCATCTCGGCCATGCCGAAGCGGCGCGCGCGCTGCTGCAACAGGCGCTGTCGCTGTCGCCGCAAAATACCACCATCCGCATCAGGCTGGCCGAATGCGATCTCGATCTGGGCGATGCGATCGGCGCGCTGCACGCGATCCGGCCGGTGGCCGATACCGTGCTGGCGGGACGGCCCGAGCTTGATCTGGCGATCCGCGCCGCGACCGCCACGCACGATGGCGCACTGGAAAACTATGTCGCACGCCGCAATTCGCCAGGGCTGGATGCGATCATTGCCAAGGCGCAATTGGCCAGTGCGGCGATGGAACGACGCGACTGGATCGCGGCGCTCGCCGCGTGGCGCGCGATTCCCGGCGCCGAAGGCGATGCGCAAGTGCTCAAACTGATGGCGCTGTCGGCCAGCCGGGCCGGGCAGGGCGATCAGGCGATTGGTTATGCCGATCGGGCGCTGTCGCTCGATTCGGCCAATCCCGACATGCTGTACATGGCCGGGGCGGTGCGGCTGAATGCCGGGCGCGATCCTGACGCAGCGCGTTCGCTGCTGCGTCAGGCGCTGGAGCGCGATCCGACCAACCGCCTGTTCCGCGCGGACTATGCCCGCGCCGGCGGCTGATCGGCAGGGTTCAGCGGCGGCGACGGCGGCTGGCGGCGAGGCCGATAAAGCCCATGCCCATCAGGCCGAGCATGCCCGGTTCGGGAACCGCGGTGCCACCCGAGCTGCTGCCGGTCGAAGTCGACGAGGTGGCGCCGCCCGAAGTGGAAGAGGTGGTGGTGCCGCCCGAGGTAGTGCCGCCCGAAGTTGAAGAGGTGGTGGTGCCACCCGAGGTGGTGCCACCCGAAGTCGACGACGTGGTCGACGAGGTGGTCGAGCTCGAGGTCGAAGAGCTGCCGCTCTTCGGTCCGCCGCTGCTGCTGCCGCCGTGCGGGCACCACGAGAAACCGCGCGCCTGCACGGGATTGGCAACGGCAACCGCGAGCAGCAGGCTGGTCATGGCAAGAACGCGTTTCATAATTCACCCCTTGTGATCCAGACCGGTCCTGAGCGAACGGTCGAGCTGGTTAACCCAAGGTGTTGCATGGTCCGTGCCAATTGCGGATTTGTGCGCCTTGCGATGGTTAATGGTTCGACAAATCGGCGTACAGCGTAAGAAAATCCGACGTTTCGGCATTAATAAAGCGGGGGGTGTTCACCCCTGCTGGAGCAGCGCGACATCGTTCATGAAGCGGGTATCATCACCTGCGGCCAGCCACGGCGCGGCGCGGGCGATCGCGCCGAGCATCGTCGCCAGATCATCGCCTTCGCTCTTCGCATAGTTGCCCAGCACATGGGCGGTGACGCGGTCCTTGTGTCCGGGATGGCCGATGCCGATGCGCACGCGGCGAAAATCCGGCCCGCAATGCTGGTCGATCGAGCGCAAGCCGTTGTGCCCGGCGGTGCCGCCGCCCTGCTTCACCCGCACCTTGAACGGGGCGAGATCAAGCTCGTCGTGAAACACGCAAAGCGCATCGGGGCCGAGTTTGAAAAAGCGCAAGGCTTCGCTTACCGCGCGGCCGCTTTCGTTCATGAAGGTGGCGGGCTTGAGCAGGATCACGCGTTCGCCGCCGATCCGGCCATCCTGCACCCAGCCCTGGAATTTTTTCTGCACCGGGCCAAAGCCGTGCACTTCGGCGAGCGTATCGAGCGCCATGAACCCGACATTGTGCCGGTTGAGCGCATATTGCGCGCCCGGATTGCCCAGGCCGACCCAGATCTGCATTGTTTCAAGCCCATCTGCCGGTTGTGCGGGTTTTCAGCAAAACCGGTCACCATACCATAAAACGCGTCACCCCGGACTTGATCCGGGGGCCATCGTGCCCAAACGACGGCGGGTATTGGGGCGAAATGGACCCCGGATCAAGTCCGGGGTGACCAAGCGCGATGACGAGATGACCCCTTGTCGCGGTTCGTCATCGCAGCGGCAAAAAGAAACCCTCGCCCCGGGCGGGGCGAGGGTCCTTGAATGCGGCAGAACACCCGGCTCAGGCCTTGGTGGTGTCGCCTTCGCTCGATTTCAGCGCCGAAGGAGCAACGATCGTGGCGATCGTCGCGTCGGCTTCGTGGGTGATGACCTTGACGCCGGCGGGCAGCACGATGTCGTGCATGTGGATCGACGCGCCGACATCGAGCCCGGTCAGATCGACGGTGATGTCATCGGGGATCGCTTCGGGAATCGCGACCAGTTCGAGTTCGTGCGCAACGATGTTGAGCACGCCGCCCTTCTTGATCCCGGGCGAGGCGACTTCGTTGATGAACAGCACGGGCACTTTGACGTGCACCGCATGGCTGGCCGAAACGCGCAGGAAGTCGACGTGTTCGGGGCGATCGGTCACCGCGTGAAAAGCGACGTCCTTGGGCAGGGTGCGCACCACTTCGCCGCCCACCGTCAATTCGACGATCGAGTTGAAGAAGTGACCCGAACCGAGCGCCTTGACCAGCGCCTTTTCTTCGAGGTGGACAGCCACCGGGTCGAGATTGCCGCCATAGACGACGGCGGGAATACGGCCGGCACGACGCAGTACGCGGGAGGCTCCCTTGCCTACCTTTTCGCGCAAGTCGGCCGACAGATGCAGCGTTTCGCTCATGTGTCAGATCCTTGAATATGGTCAAACGATGGTTGTGTTCCCGCCACGCCTCCAGGGATGACCATGACAGGAAGCGGCGGCGCATAGCGATTTCGCCGCGAAATGCAAGCGATCAGGCGATCCGCCGCACCGTCCAGCCGCGCGCCTGCAACAGCGCGGGCAAGCCCTCGGCCCCCAGCACATGCGCCGCGCCCACCGCGATGAACGGATGCGCGCCGTGGCGCAGCAGCGCATCGACTTGTCCGGCCCAGGCCCGCGTCCGCGCCGTCAGCAGCGGCGCGCGCAGGGCCGGATCGGCCAGAAAATCGCTTTGCGCTTCCTTGGCAAGGCCCAGATCATCGCCGCGCAGCCACAGCGTCAGCGTGTCGGCATCATCGTGGCGATCATCCGCCGCCTCGTGCGCTACCTCGCCCAGCAGGTGCGTCTGCGCCGCAGGATCGAGCCGGTCGAACACCGCGAATTGCCCGTCGATCGTTTCCAGCCCGATCACCGGCTTGCCCGCCATCGCCGCGCGCACTTGCGGCTCCACCCCGTCGGCGGCATCGGCGCCGGCCTTTGTCATCGCCAAGGCCGAGAGTTGCAGCGCCACCGCCCAGCTTTTTTCACCGGCAAAGCGGCGGTCATCGACTCCCAAACGGCGATAGGCGGCGTCAAGCGCGCGGGCATCGGCGCCGGCCAGCCGCGCGCTCGGCGGCGGCAGGTCGGGCGCACCGGCGCGCCGGGCCAGCGCTGCGCCGGCGATCGTCGGGTCGAGCGGTTCGCCGATTTCGAGCACCAGCCGGTCGGCAGCGGCCATCGCCGCGTCGATTTCGGGCCGGCGCCACGCGGTGCCCGGCGGCAGCGCGTGGATCGTGCCGATGATCCAGCCTTGCGCCACGCCATTGCGGCTGATCGCCCACAGCGCGACATGGCTGAGCGGCGCCGGCGCAGGCTGGCAGGCGCCCGCCAGCACAAGCAGGATCAGCAGGATCAGCCGGGAGGACAGCGCGCGGAGCATCGCGAGGGTGATGCCCGATTGTCGCCATCGCGGTCAATTGTCGGCGCGCCTGGTTGATTTGGCGCGGCCGATCGGCCATGGGCGCGAGTGCCATGGCTGCATCAACCGACGCCCCCAGCTTTCAGGACATGATCCTGCGCCTCCATGCCTATTGGAGCGCGCATGGCTGCCTGATCCTGCAACCCTATGACATGCGCGTGGGCGCAGGCACGTTCCACACCGCGACCACTTTGCGCTCGCTCGGGCCGGAGCCGTGGAATGCCGCCTATGTTCAGCCGAGCCGGCGCCCGACCGACGGGCGCTATGGCGAAAACCCCAACCGCCTGCAGCATTATTACCAGTATCAGGTGATCATGAAGCCGAGCCCGCCCGATTTTCAGGCGCTCTATCTGGGCAGTCTGGCGGCAATCGGGATCGACCCGCTGCTCCACGATATCCGCTTTGTCGAAGACGACTGGGAATCGCCCACGCTCGGCGCCTGGGGGCTGGGCTGGGAAGTGTGGTGCGACGGGATGGAGGTGAGCCAGTTCACCTATTTCCAGCAGATGGGCGGGTTTGACTGCAAGCCGGTGGCGGGCGAGCTGACCTATGGGCTCGAACGGCTGGCGATGTACATCCAGGGCGTCGATTCGGTCTATGACTTGCGCTTCAACGCTGCCGGCGTGAGCTATGGCGAGGTGTTTCTCGAAAACGAACGCCAGATGTCGAAATGGAATTTCGAAGTCGCCGACACCGATACGCTGTTCAGGGGGTTTGCCGCGGCCGAGGCCGAATGCCGCCGCGCGATCGAGGCCGGGGTGCCGATTGCCGCCTATGAACAGGCGATCGAGGCGAGCCACCTGTTCAACCTGTTGCAGGCGCGCGGGGTGATTTCGGTGCAGGAACGCGCCAGCTACATGGGCCGGGTGCGCGACTGCGCGCGTGGATCGTGCGAGGCCTATATGGCCAAATACCGCGACGAATGGACCGCACGTTTTCCGGGGTGGAGCGCATGAGCGCCGATTTCCTGCTCGAACTGCGCAGCGAAGAGATCCCGGCGCGGATGCAGGCCGGCGCGCGCGCCGATCTCGAACGCCTGCTGCGCAAGGACTTGGCGGCGGCCGGGCTGGCGCCGGGGTCGATCACCGTATGGTCCACCCCGCGCCGGCTGGCATTGATCGCGCACGATCTGCCGCTGGCGACGGCGGCGGTGTCCGAAGAGCTCAAAGGCCCGCGCACCAGCGCCCCGCCGCAGGCGCTCGAAGGCTTTTTGCGGAAGACCGGGCTGAGCGCCGATCAACTGACCGATCGCGACGGGGTGTGGTTTGCCGTGGTCGAAAAGCCCGGCCGCGCCACCATCGAAGTGCTGGCCGAAGCGATCCCGGCGCTGATCCGCGCGTTTCCCTGGCCCAAATCGCAACGCTGGGGCGCCGCCTCGCTGTCGAGCGAATCGCTGCGCTGGGTGCGTCCGCTGTCGGGCATCGTCGCGCTGCTGGGTGATCAGGTGGTGCCCTGCGCGGTGGGCGATATCGTGGCGGGGCGCGAAACGCTGGGCCACCGGTTCCACCACCAAGGCGCAATCAGCATTGCCGATGCCGCCGACTATGCGCCCAAGCTGCGCGCCGCGCAGGTGATCGTTGATCATGCGGAACGTGAAGCGATCGTGCGCGAAGGCGCCGCGCGCGCGGCGGCCGAAGCCGGGCTGGTGCTGGTCGAAGACGACGGGCTGGTGGTCGAAAACGCCGGCCTGACCGAATGGCCGGTGCCGCTGCTCGGCCGGTTCGACGAGGAATTTCTCGCGGTCCCGCCCGAAGTGATCCAGCTGACCGCGCGGATCAACCAGAAATATTTCATCTGCACCCATCCTCCCCGCCCCGGGGAGGGGGACCATGCGCAGCATGGCGGAGGGGCCGCGCCCCACACGAAGGCGCTGGCCAACGCGTTCATCTGCACCGCCAACATCGCCGCGCACGACGGTGGCCAGGCGATCATCGCCGGCAACCGCAAAGTGCTCGCCGCGCGCCTGTCCGACGCGCGGTTTTTCTGGGAGCAGGACCAGAAGATACCGCTTGCCGAACAGGCCAAAAAACTGTCGCGCATCACCTTCCACGAAAAGCTGGGCTCGCTGGCCGACAAAGTGGCGCGCGTGGCCGACCTTGCCGAAGCTTTGTGCGCGCATATCCCCGGCGCCGATCCGGCCGAGGCGCGGCTGGCGGCCGAACTGTGCAAGGCCGACCTTGTTACCGAAATGGTCGGCGAATTCCCCGAATTGCAGGGGCTGATGGGCGGCTATTACGCGCGGATCGAGGGGCTGCCCGACAGCGTCGCCGATGCCATTCGCGATCATTACAAGCCGGTCGGGCAGGGCGATCAGGTGCCCACCGCGCCGGTCTCGGTGGCGGTGGCGCTGGCCGACAAGCTCGATACCTTGCGCGGATTTTTCGCGATCGACGAAAAGCCGACCGGATCGAAAGACCCGTTTGCCTTGCGCCGCGCCGCGCTGGCGGTGATCCGGCTGATCACCACCAACGGCTTGCGCATGCCGCTGGCCGAAGGCGAATTGCTTGCCTTCTTTGCCGACCGGCTGAAAGTGCAGCAGCGCGAGGCCGGGGTGCGCCACGATCTGATCGACGCGGTGTTCTCGCTGGGCGGCGAGCATGATCTGGTGCGCCTGCTCGCCCGCGTCCACGCCTTGCAGGCGTTTGTGGCGACTGACGATGGTGCCAACCTGCTGGCGGGCTACAAGCGCGCGGCCAATATCCTCAAGCGCGAAAGCTGGGACAGCCTGCCGCAGGACCATGTTCCCGATCCGGCCGAAGCCGCGCTCGCCGAGGCCTTGGCCCAGGCTACCGGGCAGGTCGATGCGGCGCTGGCAAACGAAGACTTCACCGCCGCGATGGCCGCGCTGGCCACCTTGCGCGCGCCGATCGACGCGTTTTTCGACAGCGTCACGGTCAACGATGCCGATCCGCACAAACGGGCCAATCGGTTGGGCTTGCTTGACCAGTTCCGTGCTGCGGTGCACAAGGTGGCCGATTTTTCCCGCATCGAGGGCTAGGGTGGCAGTACCCGGCAGCATTTGAACGAGGAGCCTGCGCAGTTATGAGTGCATACGTATTCCATTTCGGTGGTGGCGCCCGTTCCGATGATCCGCGTTCGCGCGACAAGACGATCACCGGGGGCAAGGGCGCCAACCTTGCCGAAATGGCCAGCATCGGCCTGCCGGTGCCGCCGGGGTTCACGATCAGCACCGAAGTCTGCGCGCAGTACAACAGCGCCGGCAAGGCATTTGACGCCGATCTGCGCGCTGCGGTCGATCGCGGCATTGCCCATATCGAATCCGCCACCGGGCGCACCTTTGGCGATGCTGCCAATCCCTTGCTGGTCTCGGTGCGCTCGGGCGCGCGGGTGTCGATGCCGGGGATGATGGATACCGTGCTCAACCTCGGGCTCAACGATGCCACCGTCGAAGGGCTCGCCAGCGGCTCGGGCGATGCGCGCTTTGCGTGGGATTCGTATCGCCGCTTCATCCAGATGTATGCCGACGTGGTGCTCGGGCTCGATCATCATCGGTTCGAGGATGCGCTGGAAATGGCCAAGGAAGACAAAGGCTTTTTTGCCGATGTTGAAATGCAGGCCGAAGATTGGCAGGCGCTGGTGGCGCAATACAAGACGATCGTCGCCGAAGAACTGGGCCGCCCGTTTCCGCAGGATGTGCATGAACAGCTGTGGGGCGCGATCGCCGCCGTGTTCGACAGCTGGGAAAGCGACCGCGCGCGGGTCTATCGCAAATTGAACGATATTCCCGGCGATTGGGGCACCGCGGTCAATGTCCAGGCGATGGTGTTCGGCAACATGGGCGATACTTCGGCCACCGGGGTGGCGTTTACCCGCGACCCGGCCACCGGCGCGCGCGCCTATTACGGCGAATGGCTGGTCAATGCCCAGGGCGAAGACGTCGTTGCCGGCATCCGCACCCCGCAATACCTGACCCGCGCCGCGCGCGAGGCAGCCGGGGCGAAGCCGCTGTCGATGGAAGAAGCGATGCCCGCCGCCTATGCCGAACTGGCGCGGGTGTTCGATCTGCTCGAACGCCATTACCGCGACATGCAGGACATCGAATTCACCGTCGAACAGGGCAAGCTGTGGATGCTGCAAACCCGTTCGGGCAAGCGCACCGCCAAGGCCGCGCTGAAAATGGCGGTCGACATGGTCGGCGAAGGGCTGATTGACGAAGCCACCGCGATCCGCCGCGTCGATCCGATGGCGCTTGACCAGTTGCTGCACCCCACGCTCGATCCCAAGGCGCCGCGCGATGTGCTGACGCGTGGCCTGCCGGCCTCGCCCGGTGCCGCCTCCGGCGCGGTGGTGTTCGATGCCGACAGCGCGCAGGCGCGTGCCGAACGCGGCGAAGCGGTGATCCTCGTGCGCGTCGAAACCAGCCCCGAAGACATTCACGGCATGCACGCGGCCAAGGGCATCCTGACCGCGCGCGGCGGGATGACCAGCCACGCCGCAGTGGTCGCGCGCGGCATGGGCCGCCCTTGCGTATCGGGCGCCTCGGGGCTGTCGATCGACATGGCGGCCCGGATCGCGCGGATCGGCGGGCGCGAAGTGGCCGAAGGCACGCTGATCACGCTCGACGGCTCGACCGGCGATGTCATGGCCGGCGAAGTGCCGATGGTCGAACCCGAACTGGTCGGCGATTTTGCCGTGCTGATGGGCTGGGCCGATCGCCACCGCCGCATGAAAGTGCGCGCCAACGCCGAAACCCCGCTCGATTGCCAGACCGCGCGCCAGTTCGGTGCCGAAGGGGTCGGGCTGTGCCGCACCGAACACATGTTCTTTGTCGACAAGCGGATCACTTCGGTGCGCCAGATGATCCTGGCTGATGATGAAACCGGCCGCCGCGCCGCGCTGGCCAAGCTGCTGCCCGAACAGCGCGCCGATTTTCACGCGATTTTCGACATCATGGCCGGCTTGCCCGTCACCATCCGCCTGCTCGACCCGCCGCTGCACGAATTCCTGCCGCAGGGCGATCACGAATTCGAGGAACTGGCCGAAGTGACCGGGCTGGGCGTCGCGCACTTGCGCCGCCGCGCCGAAGAGCTGCACGAGGCCAACCCGATGCTCGGCCATCGCGGCTGCCGGCTGGGGATCACCTTCCCCGAAATTTATGAAATGCAGGCGCGGGCGATTTTCGAAGCGGCCTGCGATGTCGTTGCCGCCTCGGGCCAGGCGGTGGTGCCCGAAGTGATGATCCCGCTGGTCGCCACGCGCAAGGAGCTGGAAATCCTGCGCGCGCTGGTCGATCGCACCGCCGCGGCGGTGTTCGCCGAAAAGGGCCGCACGCTCGATTACCTCGTCGGCACGATGATCGAACTGCCGCGCGCCGCGCTGATGGCCGGGCAGATCGCCGAAGAAGCGCGGTTCTTCTCGTTCGGCACCAACGACCTGACCCAGACCACGCTCGGGGTCAGCCGAGATGATGCCGCGCGTTTCCTCAACCCCTATGTCGACAAGGGGATCTATCCGCGCGATCCGTTTGTCAGCCTCGATATCGAAGGGGTCGGCCAACTGGTCGAAATGGCCGCCGAACGCGGCCGCCAGACCCGCCCCGACATCAAGCTGGGCATTTGCGGCGAACACGGCGGCGATCCGGCCTCGATCGCGTTCTGCGAAAAAGTCGGGCTCGATTACGTCTCGGCCAGCCCCTACCGCGTGCCGATCGCCCGCCTCGCAGCAGCACAAGCCGCGCTGGGCTAGGACAAGCCTTCAAGCCCCTCCCCTCAGGAGAGGGGTTGGGGAGGGGTGTGCACGCTCGAAATGGCGCGAAACCGCGCAAGTTCGGGATACCCCCACCAACACAAAATCCAACCACACCGGTTCGTCCTGAGCTCGTCGAAGGACGCGCGCCAACATCAGCCCCACGCGCCATGGGTTACGTGCATACGCCAAGATCGCGCGCGTCCTTAGCTAACGCTGGCCTTCGGCTCGACAAGCTCAGGACGAACCGATGTGTTTTAAATCAGATACTTGGCTGATTGCGCAAACCCCGCCGCCCTTGGGCAGGAGGCTCTCGGCGCCACCCTAATTGCCGCCATCCTCGCTGCTGCCGGACCCGCTGCTTAGCCGCACGCAGCGTTCGCCGGTGCGCTGGCCCTGGCTGTCGAGCGGGTGCAGAATACCCTGGCCGACCAGCACATAGCGCCGCCCCTTGAACGGCCCGCCGGTCATCGTCAGCGCCTTGCCGAGCAGCAGATAGCTGCCCGATCGGCCATCGGCGGTGCGATAGCTCGAATCGGCGATCACGCGAAATCCGTCCTGCGGCACGCTTTGCGGCGGGCTCGTCGCATCGCCGCCGATCTCGCACGCCCAGGCGCCCTTCAGCAACACGCGCAGCGCGCCGCCGGGGGCAGCCATGGCCGGGGCCGGGGCCAGCGCAACTAGGATCAGCAGAAACCGTTTCATCGCGCTGACGGCTAGCGCTTGAAGCCGGCGCGTGCAACGGCTAAGGGCCGCCATCGCTCTTTCAAACGGCAAGGCTCTTTCCATCATGAAGATCAGCGGCGTGGACATCCGTCCGGGCAACATCCTGGAATACGAAAAAGGCATCTGGAAAGTTGCCAAGACCCAGCACACCCAGCCCGGCAAGGGCGGCGCGTTCATGCAGGTCGAAATGAAGAACCTGATCGACGGGCGCAAGACCAACGTGCGCTTCCGCTCTGCCGATACCGTCGAGCGCGTCCGGCTCGATACCAAGGATTTCCAGTTCCTCTACGCCGAAGGCGACGATCTGGTGTTCATGGATGTCGAAACCTATGACCAGATCAACCTGCCCGCCGATCTGATCGGCGAAGCCGCCGCGTTCCTGCAGGACGGCATGACCGTGCTGCTCGAAATGTACGACGAACGCCCGATCTCGGTGCAATTGCCCGACCAGGTCGAAGCCACCATCGTCGAAGCCGATGCCGTGGTCAAAGGCCAGACCGCCTCGTCCAGCTACAAGCCCGCGATCCTCGACAACGGCGTGCGCGTGATGGTGCCGCCGCATATCGAAAGCGGCACGCGCATCGTCGTCGACGTGTATGAACGCGCCTACGTCGGCAAGGCGGGCTGATCGCATGGCCGCCATTTCCGGCCTGATCCGCGTGATGGAGCGTGCCGCGCGCAAAGCCGGCACGCGCCTGCGCCGCGATTTCGGCGAAGTCGAACACCTTCAGGTCAGCCGCAAAGGCCCGTCCGACTTTGTCAGCAAGGCCGATCGCAACGCCGAACGCTCGATCTACGACGATCTTCTCCAGGCGCGCCCCGAATGGGGCTTTGTCATGGAAGAAGCCGGCACCATCGAAGGCAATCCGCGCATGCCGCGCTGGATCGTCGACCCGCTCGACGGCACCAGCAATTTCCTCCACGGCATCCCCCACTTCGCCATCTCGATCGCGGTGCAGGAACCGCTGCCCGATGGATCGGGCTGGGGCGACGTGATCGCCGGGCTGGTCTATCAACCGATCACCGACGAAAGCTTCTGGGCCGAAAAATCGCGCGGCGCCTGGCTGCAGGACCGCCGCCTGCGCGTCTCTGCCCGCCGCCACCTCGATGAAGCGCTGATCGGCACCGGCATCCCGTTTGCCAATCGTGGCGATGCCACCCAATGGATGCGCATCTATGGCGAGCTCGGTCCGCGCATCGCCGGCATCCGCCGCAACGGTGCCGCCAGCCTTGATCTCGCCTGGGTCGCCGCCGGCCGCTTTGACGGGTTCTGGGAAAACGACCTGGCCATCTGGGACACCGCCGCCGGCTGCCTGCTGGTGCGCGAAGCCGGCGGCTATGTTTCCGACTTTCGCGGCCGATCGCACCCGATCTGCGCCGAAACCGTGCTGGCCGGCAACGACAGCCTGCACCCCAAATTGCTGAAATTGATCGGCGCCGCCAACAAGGCCGGTTGATCCCTCGCGCAGGTTCCGCTAGCGGAGCCTGACAGTGCCCCTGTGGTGGAATGGTAGACGCGTCCGACTCAAAATCGGATGGAGAGATCCGTGCCCGTTCGAGTCGGGCCAGGGGCACCAGTTTTTTCCGGCTTTGGTTGATGGGTTGGGCTGGCGGGGGTTTTATGCCTCCGGCGGGCGTTTTTATGCCTCCGGCGGGCGTTTTTATGCGTCCGGCGGGCGTTTTTATGCGTCCGGCGGGCGTTTTTATGCCTCCGGCGGGCAAGGGCTATTGCCCTTGCATCCCTGATGTTTGCAGGCGTGGTCGTTTTATGCGACTTTTGTTGGCATGCCTCGCATAGTTTTCAGAATGGTGCTTGTGCTTTCCGCGTTGCTGGCGACGCCTTGCCGTGCAGACCAATGGCTGCCACCTCAGGCTGAGACTTATCAATCGTCCGACGCCACCTATCGGCTGCACATCCAACCCCGCGCGGTGATCAGCGGAATGGCCTATTTTTCCGACAAATTGAAACACCGCGAACCGGCCGGCACGATCACGGGGCAGCGTCAAACCACCGCGACTGCTGCCATCGAACATCTCGCCGCAGATGGGCAATGGATCACCGTCTGGTCCGGCCCGCTGACCAACGAGGTGGCCCCGGTCGATGCGCTGATCACCGATGGCGGACGCTATGTGGTGACCTTCGATAACTGGCATTCAACCGGCTATGGGCCGAATGCAGTGGCGATTCTTGATGGCCATGGCCATGTCATCCGTTCTCTGGCGCTCAAGGACATCGTTTCGGACGATTACATTTATGCGCTTCCCCATTCCATCAGTTCGATTGTTTGGCGTGGACAGGCCCGCTTCGGGCCTGACCAAACGCTGATCATCCCCATCCGTGTGCCCGATGGCAGTCAACCAGGCGACGACGGCCATTATGTGGACGCGATTGTCAGGCTTTCCGATGGTGCGGTGTTGAGCGGCAAATCGCCTGATTGGCTGAATGCGAATGCTGTCGCGGCAAAACAAGCGCAACAGAAACGGGATTTTGAGGAAAAGGAGAAGCAGGCCTTTTTCGCACCCCTGCTCGGTCCGGCAGAAAACACTGAACTGGCCTGGCACCAATACCTGATGGAGGCATTTTTTCGCGCTGCGCCACAATGGAAGGATCAGTTTCCTTCGATCACTGTGCTGCGCGACCCGTCTGCTCCCGACTATGCCAAATCCGAGCAAGAGTTGCGCGACATGCTGCTCGACCACGGCGCTTTGAATGGGCCGATGAGCTTTGCCAGTATCGCCTCCTTTGACTACTTTCTGGCGCGCACCGGGGCCATTCTGGCCGATGCCAAACCCGGTTGCCTGAAAGGCGCTACGGTCACCATCGTTGCGCCGACCAGTGCGCTGCCAATTCTGAAGCCTCTGTTTGCCCCAACCGGCGCCGATGTCGTCGTGCTCGACCCGACTGTCCCCATTCCCCAACGCCCGGAGCGGTTGAAGGAATATCTGTCTTCAAATTCATAACGCGCGCTCGTTACGTCGCGCTCCAGTTGCAGATATAGATCGCCAAAACAATCACCCGGGATGCAAGGGCAATAGCCCTTGCCCGCCGGAGGCATCAAGCCCCCAACCAAACCCCCAGATCAGCCTTCGCCCGGTCGGTGTAGGCCGCCTTGCGCGCTTTCTTTTTCACATCGGCGGGCAGTGGCGGGAACAGGCCGAAATTGACGTTCATCGGTTGATAGGTTTCGGCCACGGCATCGCCGGTTACGTGCGACAGCAGCGCGCCAAGCGCCGTGGTGCGCGGGGGTGGGGTCCAGGGCTGGCCGGTCAGGTCGGCGGCGGAGATCAGGCCGCAGAGCAGGCCGATCGCGGCGCTTTCGACATAGCCTTCGCAGCCGGTGATCTGGCCGGCGAAGCGGATGCGCGGATCGTGTTTGAGGCGCAACTGGCGGTCGAGCACGACGGGGGATTGAATGAAGGTATTGCGGTGGAGGCCGCCGAGGCGGGCGAATTCGGCGTTTTGCAGGCCGGGGATGGTGCGGAACAGGCGGACTTGTTCGGCGTGTTTCAGCTTGGTCTGGAACCCGACCATGTTCCACAGCGTGCCGAGGGTATTGTCCTGGCGCAGTTGCACCACGGCATAGGGCCAGCGGCCGGTGCGCGGGTTGTCGAGCCCGACCGGTTTCATCGGGCCAAAGCGCAGGGTATCGACGCCGCGCGCGGCCATGACTTCGATCGGCATGCAGCCTTCGAAATAGGGGGTATTGGCCTCCCATTCGCGGAATTCGGTTTTTTCGCCGTCGAGCAGGCCCTGGTGGAAGGCGAGGTATTGGTCGCGGTCCATCGGGCAATTGATGTAGTCGGCTTCGCCTTTGTCCCAGCGGCTGGCGCGCCAGGCGATGTCCATGTCGATGGTATCGTGGTGGACGATCGGGGCGATCGCGTCGAAAAAGGCGAGCGCGTCGGTGCCGGTGGCCTGCGCGATCGATCCGGCGAGGGCGGGGGCGGTCAGCGGGCCGGTGGCGATGATGACGGGGCCATCGGCGGGGATCGCGTCGACACGTTCGCGCACGAGGGTGAGCGTGGGCAGCGCGGTCAGTTCGGCCTCCACGCATTGCGAAAAGACATCGCGATCGACCGCCAGCGCCGATCCGGCGGGGACCTGGGCGCGGGCGGCGGCGGCCATGATCAGGCTGTCGCAGCGGCGCATTTCGTGGTGGAGCAGGCCGACCGCGTTGGCGGTATGATCGTCAGACCGTAACGAATTGGAACAGACCAGCTCGGCCAGGCCGTCGCCCTGATGCGCCGCAGTGGTGTCGCCGCCGCCGCGCATTTCCGACAAACGCACGGAAATTCCGCGCTTTGCGAGCTGCCAGGCGGCTTCGCAGCCGGCCATGCCGCCGCCAATAATATGAATTTGATATGCCATGGTATGTCTATTGGCATTGCCGGATTCGCGCGGCAAGATGGCTTGCGAGGGCGTTGGGGGTAATTGGGCTATGACCTTGCGCAGGGACCGCTGGCTGATCGCCAGTGTGGTGTTCGGGATCGCGTTCTGGGTGCTGGGGCCATGGGTGCCGCCAGGGCCGTTGCATATGGCGTTCAAGGGGCTGGGCGTCGGCACGCTGGCGATCTATGCGCTGCAGCGATCGACCAGTGTCAACCGGCCGATCGCGATGGTGATCATGCTTGGCGCGATCGGCGACGTGCTGATCGAGATTGATCTGGCCTATGGCGCTTTGGCGTTTCTGGCCGGGCATTGTTATGCCTGCTGGTTCTATATCATCAACCGGCGGCCGCTGGACCGCTTCGATGCGGCGGTGGCGCTGGTGGCGCTGGTGGCGATTCCGGGGCTGACCGCGCTGGCCTGGCCCGAACAGACCGGGGTTCTGGGCTATTCGATCGCGCTGGGGGCGATGGTCGGCACGGCGTGGTGCAGCCGTTATCCGCGCGAACGCGTGGCGCTGGGGGCGCTGCTGTTTGCCGCGTCGGACCTGCTGCTGTTTGCCAAGATGGGGATTGCGCCGACCAATCCGGTGCCGCCGCTGCTGGTCTGGCCGCTCTATTATGCCGGGCAGCTGTTGATCACGCTGGGCGTGGTCTATCGCTCGCAGCTGATGATCACCTCGTTTGCACCGTCGCGCGCGAGGGCCTGATCACCGATCACCGCGCTGAGCGGGATCGGGCCATAGACGTGGGGAAACAGCGCGCCGCCGCGTGATACTTCCCACCGCACGCTGTCGCCGAGCGCGGTCAGATCGACATGGGCCAGGTGCAGCCCGGACTGCCCGGCAAAATGCTTGTCGGCGGTGGCGGTAAGCTGCGCGGCGGTGGACAAGTGGATATAGCCATCGGCCAGATCGACCGCAGCGCCAGCGAACACCCCGTCGGCCTGCCACTGCGCCCACTGCGCAGCGGTCAGGACCTTGTAGGCGACAGTGGGATGGGGGTTATCGCTCATGCCTCGCCATCGGCCGCCGGTTCGTCGGTGGCCGGTTCGTCGGCAGCGGTATCGTCGCTGTAATCCCCTTCGGCGAGCCGCGCGGCGCTGACGACGTGTTCGCTGTCGGCGACGTTGAACAGCCGCACCCCGGCGCTGCCGCGCCCGATCACGCGCAGGCTGTCGAGCGGCAGGCGGATCAGCTTGGCCTGATCGGTCACCAGCATCAACTGATCGGCTTGCGCGGCGGGGAAGCTGGCGACCACCGGGCCGTTGCGTTCGATATTGTCGATATTGGTGATGCCCTGGCCGCCGCGCCCGGTGCGGCGGTATTCATAGGCCGAAGACAGCTTGCCATAGCCATTGGCGCAAACCGTCAGGATGAATTCTTCCGACGCGGCAAGTTCGGCAAAGCGCGCCGGATCGATCGTCGGTTCGCCCTCGCGTTCGGCCTTCCACGGGGCAAAGCGCAAGTATTCGTCGCGTTCGTCCTGATCGCGCAGGCTGGTGCGGTGGAGGATCGACAGCGAGATCACTTCATCGCCATCGCGCAGCAGCATGCCGCGCACCCCGGTGGAGGTGCGGCTCTGGAATTCGCGCACATCGTCGGCGGCAAAGCGGATCGCCTTGCCCTGGCGGCTGGCGAGCAGCACGTCATCGCCTTCGGACAGCAGCGCGACGCCGATCAGGCGGTCGCTGTCGTCCTCGTCAAAGCGCATGGCATATTTGCCGTTGGACGGGATGTTGGCAAAAGCGTCCATCGCGTTGCGGCGGACATTGCCGTGCGCGGTGGCAAACATCACGTCGAGCTTGCCCCATTCGGCTTCGTCTTCGGGCAGGGCGAGCACGGCGGCGATGGTTTCGCCCTGGTCGAGCGCGGGCAGCAGGTTGATCGCCGGGCGGCCGCGCGTGGCGGCGCCGCCTTCGGGCAGGCGCCATACTTTCAGCCGATAGACTTTGCCGGCGGTCGAAAAGAACAGCACCGGGGTATGCGTACTGGCCACGAACATCGTGCCAACCGCATCCTCGTCCTTGGTCGCCATGCCCGAACGGCCCTTGCCGCCGCGGTTCTGCGCGCGAAAGGTCGAAAGCGGGGTGCGCTTGATATAGCCGTCGAGCGTGATGGTGACGACCATGTCTTCGCGTTCGATCAGATCTTCATCCTCGATCCCGTCGGCTGCGGCGGTGATTTCGGACCGGCGCGGGGTGGCAAACTGCGTGCGCACCGCCAGCAGTTCTTCGCGCATCACCGCATAGAGCTTTTGCCGGTCGCCGAGGATCGCCAGATATTCGGCGATCGCCTGCGCCAGCGTTTCGAGCTCGCCGCCGATTTCGTCGCGGCCCAGTGCCGTCAGCCGGTGCAGCCGCAGATCGAGAATCGCGCGGACCTGGATTTCCGACAGGCGATAGCTGGCGGCGCCGGTCATGGCGTCGTCCTCGATCGCTTCGACCAGGCGGATATAGGGGGCAATTTCGCCGATCGGCCATTCGCGCGCGAGCAGTGTTTCGCGCGCCAGCGCCGGATTGGCCGAACCGCGAATGATCCGCACCACTTCGTCAAGATTGGTGACGGCGATGACCAGCCCGAGCAGGATATGGGCGCGGTCGCGCGCCTTGTTCAGTTCAAACTTGGTACGGCGGGTGATGACTTCTTCGCGAAAGCGGACAAAGCTTTCGATGATGTCCTTGAGGTTGAGCGTTTCGGGGCGGCCGCCACGGATCGCCAACATGTTGGCCGGGAAATTCGACTGCGCCGGGGTGTTGCGCCAAAGCTGGTTGAGCACGACATCGGGGGTGGCATCGCGCTTGAGGTCGATCACCACGCGCACGCCTTCGCGGTTGGATTCGTCGCGGATGTCGGCGATGCCTTCGATCCGCTTGTCCTTGGCGGCTTCGGCGATTTTTTCGACCAGCGACGATTTGCCGACCTGATAGGGCATCGAGGTCAGCACGATCGAGCGGCGGCCGCGCACTTCCTCGATTTCGTGGCGCGCGCGCATGATGATCGAGCCGCGCCCTTCGGTATAGGCCTTGCGCGCGCCGGCGGTGCCGAGGATCAGCGGCGCGGTGGGGAAATCGGGGGCGGGGATGATGCGGATCAGATCGTCAATGCTGATCGCCGGATTGTCCATATAGGCAAAGCAGGCATCGATCACTTCGCCGAGGTTGTGCGGCGGAATGTTGGTGGCCATGCCCACCGCGATGCCGCCGGCGCCATTGACGAGCAGGTTGGGAAACCGCGCCGGCAGCACGGTCGGTTCGTGTTCCGACCCGTCATAGTTGGCCTGGAAATCGACGGTATCCTTGTCGATATCGGCGAGCAGCGTGTCGGCGACTTTGGCCAGCCGCGCCTCGGTATAGCGCATCGAGGCCGGCGGATCGGGGTCCATTGATCCGAAATTGCCCTGGCCGTCGATCAGCGGCAGCCGCATCGACCAGTCCTGCGTCATCCGCGCCAGCGCGTCATAGATCGCCGCGTCGCCGTGCGGGTGGTATTTGCCCATGCAATCGCCGACGATGCGCGCCGACTTGCGATAGGCCTTGCCCGCGGTGAAGCCGTTTTCGTGGCTGGTCCACAAGATGCGGCGGTGCACCGGTTTCAACCCGTCGCGCACATCGGGCAGCGCGCGCGCCACGATCACGCTCATCGCGTAATCGAGATAGCTCGACTTCATCTCATCGACGATGTCGATCTTCTGAATTTCGGGCTCGCTGCCGGGGGGCGGGGTGATGGGCTCTTCGCTCAAGGTCTGGATGCTTTCATGACTTGGTGGCGCAAAGGCAGAACCTGCGCCGGGCCTGCCCTAGCGGTCGAGCGCGGCGATGGCCAGCCGGAGGGGTGCGTACCACGCTCCTTTTCCACATTTCGCTGACGTTTTGGCGCAGGCACGCCATTCAATCGCGGTTCACCGGGTACAGCGCAAGCATGGCATGTTGCAAAGCCCGCCAAACCGCGCCAAACGGTGGCTCGGGCCGATCAACACGGCAACCGCGCCGGCATACGGGGGCATCCCTGTGCCTGCCGGCGTCGGTCAACGGGTCAGGAATGGAGTATAGCAAACATGCGAGCTGGGTTTGGGTCAATTCGTCGCGCCACGACTGCTGCGGCAGCTATCGCGCTGGGCGTTTCGCTGATCGCGGCGGTGCCGCAGGCGATGGCCAAGGACAAGGACAAGGAACCGGCCAAGCCGACCATTTCGCCCGATTTCGGCGCGGTCGCCGGCCCGGTGCAAAAGGCGGTGGCCGATTATCAGGACAAGAAGACCAAGCTGCCCGCCGCCGATGTCAAGGCGCTGGCGCTGACCGTGGTGCCGCAGCTCGCCAAGATCGAAAGCAAGGTCAAGGCGCCGCTCGACAAGGAAGTGTTCGGGCAGTGGGAATACCTGGTCGGGATGGGCGCCGAAGATGACGCGCTCGAGGCCAAGGGGCTGAACCTCATGCTCGACAGCGGGCTGATGACCACCGAACAGAACCTGCAGATTTCCGCGCAGCTCGGCCAGATGGCGTACAAGGCCAAGGATTATCCCGCCGCGATCAAGGCGCTGACCCCGGCGGTGGCCAATCCGGCGGCGCAGGACGGCATCGGCGAAATGCTCGCGGCATCGTATGAAAGCAGCAACCAGCCCAAGGCCGGGCTCGACGCGCTGGGCGCGTTCGTGGCCGCGCACAAGGCGGCCGGCAAGCCGGTTTCGGCCGAAGTCTATGACTTTGCCGTGGGCATTGCCTTCCGCGCCAAGCTGCTGCCCGAAACCGCCGACTGGGCAACCCAGCGCCTCGCGGTGAACCCCACGTCGCGCAACTGGCTCGAAGCGGCGCAATTGGTGCGCACCAATCTGGCCAACCCGACCAACCAGGACGAACTCGATATCAGCCGCCTGCTCGATGCCACCGGCGCGCTGAAGCTGACCCCCGATGTGACGGGGCGCGAATACGTGATCTATCTGCAGTCGATCAACGCCAACCTGCTGCCGACCGAAGCGCTGCGCATCAAGGATGCCGGCGTCGCGAGCGGTGCGCTGCGCAGCGATGATACGTTCGTCAAGGATATCGAGGCTGCGGCGCGTCCGCGTCTGGCCGCCGACAGCCGCTCGCTCGACGGGCTGGCCAAGGATGCCGCTGCCGCGCCGACCAGCCGTGTGGCGGTGACCGCGGGCAACATCTTTGTCTCGCACAACGATTGGGCGCGCGCCGACGAGATGTTCACGCTGGCGATGACCAAGGGCGTGACCGATGAAGACAAGCCGCACGTGCTGATCCGTCTCGGCATGGCGCAGATCGGCGAAGCCAAATATGCCGATGCCAAGGCGACGCTGGCCAAAGTGACCGGGGCGCAGGCGCCGATCGCCGGGCTGTGGTCGGTCTATGCCGACCAGAAGGCGGCGGGCAAATAAGCCAGCCTTTTGGGTGAAAGATTGCGGCGGCGTCCGGCTTCGGGCGCCGCCGTTTTCATGCCACGGGGTTGAATTCGCCGGTTTGCTGATCGAGCAGGTGGAGCACCCCGTCGCTGATCGCGAAGAACGCGCCGGTCAGCCGCAGCGTGCCGCGGGCTTCCTTGGTGGCGATGCACGGAAAAGTGCGCAGATTGGCGAGGCTGGTGCGCACCCCGGCCAGTTCCATCGCGCGTTCGGCCGCCGGGCCGTGGGTGCCGTGCGCGGCGATCACCGGCCCGCGCGCTTCATCGAGCAGCGCGATCCAGTCGGCGATAAACCCGCCCTGGCCGGGCTCCGCGCCGTGCAACCGCTGCGTCAGCGCGGCCTGGCAGCCGCCGCACATGCCGTGGCCGAGCACGATGATTTCATCCACCTTGAGCACTTGCACCGCGAATTCGAGCGCAGCCGAGACGCCGTGGTGGCCCGGCGCGGTTTCAAACGGCGGCACCATCGCCGCGACATTGCGCACCACGAACATTTCGCCGGGGTCGGTGTCGAAGATCTGCGCCGGATCGACCCGGCTGTCGGAACAGGCGATCACCATCACGCGCGGGTTCTGCCCTTCGCCCAGTTCGCGCCAGCGTTCGACGCGCGGGGTCCAGCCGGTGCGGCGAAACCGCCGATAGCCGTCGATCAGGTGGGCAAGCTGCGGCGAAACGGGATCGGACACGGGCGGGATATTCCCTTTCAGGCAATGGTGCCGGGTAATGGCGCCACATTGGCCGGAGCGCAAGGGCATCGCGCCGGCCCATATGCCCGCACGGCAGGGCTGGCAATTCGCGCAACAAGCGCCTATTTCGCCGCGCATGACCACCATGCCCGACACCGCCGTCCTGCCCTACTCCGCTGCCCCGGTGCGCCAGCGCAAACCCGACTGGATCCGCGTCAAGGCGCCGACCAGCAAGGGCTATGGCGAAACCCGCGCGCTGATGCGCGAATTGAACCTCAATACCGTGTGCGAAGAGGCGGCGTGCCCCAATATCGGCGAATGCTGGACCAAAAAGCATGCCACGGTGATGATCCTCGGCGATGTCTGCACGCGCGCCTGTGCGTTCTGCAACGTCAAGACCGGGATGCCGCGCAAGGTCGATGCCAGCGAGCCCGGCCATGTTGCCGAAGCGGCGGCCAAGCTGGGGCTCGAACATATCGTCATCACATCGGTTGACCGCGACGATCTGCCCGATGGCGGTGCCGACCAGTTTGTCAAAGTGATCCGCGCGCTGCGCGAGGCGACCCCGCAGACCACCATCGAAATCCTCACCCCCGATTTTCGCGGGCGGATGACCGCTGCGGTCGAAGCGATCGTCGCGGCGGGGCCCGATGTCTACAACCACAATCTGGAAACCGTGCCCCGGCTCTATCCGACGATCCGCCCCGGCGCGCGCTATTACGCCTCGCTGCGGCTGCTCGAGGAAGTCAAACGCCACGATCCGCGCGTGTTCACCAAATCGGGGATCATGCTCGGGCTGGGCGAGGCGCGGCTCGAAGTGCATCAGGTGATGGACGACATGCGTTCGGCCGGGATCGATTTCCTGACCATGGGGCAATATCTGCAGCCGACCCCCAAGCACACCCCGGTGATCGAATTCGTGCCGCCCAAAGCGTTTGCCGCCTATGGCGCGATCGCCCGGGCAAAGGGCTTTCTGCAAGTCGCCGCCAGCCCGCTGACGCGGTCAAGCTATCATGCCGGCGACGATTTCGCGGCGATGCGCGCGGCACGCGAAGCACAGTTGGCCAAGGGCCGCTGACGTGGCGCATATTGCCGAAACCCGTCTGCTGCCATGGTCGCCCGAACAGATGTTCGACCTGGTTGCCGATGTGAAACGGTATGGCGAATTTCTGCCCTGGGTGGTCGGCACCCGCATCCGTTCGGACAGCGAATCCGAGATGGTCGCCGACATGCTGGTCGGGTTCAGCGCGCTGCGCGAAAAGTTCACCAGCCGGGTGCACAAGCATCGCCCCGGCACGATCACGGTTGAATATCTCGACGGGCCGATGAAATCGCTGTCGAATTCGTGGCAGTTCGCGCCCACCGATGGCGGCGGCTGCCGGATCGACTTCGTCTGCGATTTTACCTTCCGCAGCGCGCTGTTTGAACGGCTGGCCGGGCAATACCTCGATCGCGCCTTTCGCAAGATGGTCGGCGCGTTTGAAACCCGCGCCGCGCAGCTTTACGGCCCGACCGGCAGCAACAGCCCGAGCGCGACCAGCGCCGCCTGACGCCGCACTTCGGCACGGTCGCGCGCGGTTTCAAATACCTGGGTTTCGGCCTCGGCCGCTTCGGGATCGGCGCCGCGCCGGGCGACGGCAAACACCACCGTGCCGACCGGTTTTTGCGGCGTGCCGCCATCGGGGCCGGCGATCCCGGTAATCGCCACCGCCAGATCGGCGCGCGAATGCGCCAGCGCGCCCTGCGCCATCGCCCAGGCCACCGCCACCGATACCGCGCCGAAGGTATCGATCAGATCTTCGGCCACGCCGAGCAGTTCGATCTTGGCCTCGTTCGAATACGTCACGAAGCCGCGATCGAACACCGCCGAACTGCCGGCGATTTCGGTCAGCGCGGCGGCGACCAGCCCGCCGGTGCAGCTTTCGGCAACCGCCACGGTGCGCCCCAGCGCGCGGTTTTCGGCAATTACCCGTGCGGCAAGGTCAACCAGATCGGGGGGCAGCAAATGGGACATGGGCTGATGGTGCTCGTTATTGGCCAGAGGTGGGCAGGGTAACAGTGAGGGGTTTCGGGCAGAACATGACCAACTGATCGTTGTTCGGTTTGTTGCTGGAAAACTCGACGACAATCAGGGTCACCAGTCCGGCCATGTTCTTGGGCGGCAAGGGTGCCAACTGGCCCAGAAACGCATCGATCTTGCGGCACGTGGCCGGCTTGAGCTCGGCGGTGATCATCTGTTTCAGTTGCGCACCGATCAGCGGTTTCAGCGCGGCATCGGGCAATTGTCCGGCCAATTTGCGCATCGTCGGCGAAGCCAGCATCGCCTTGTGCGCATTGGGCCAGCTATCGGCGCCGGCATCATGATAGCGCTGGGCCAGCGCCGCACCATCGGTGGCGATAAAGGCTTCGGCACCCAGCACCGGGCGGCATGTCTCGACCACGCCGTCGATCAGATCGGGCAGCACGAACAGCACGAAATCGCCGAATTCGGCGCGGGTCACGCATGGCGTCTGTTCGGCCTGCGCCGTGGTGGCGGTGGCCATGGCAAGCAGTCCGGCAGCGGCGGCGGCCGCGCGATAGCGACGGGTGATCATGGTGGTTCCCCTGTGGCCGGAAGCGGCCGTTACCCTGTTACCGTAGCAACCGCCTGCGCGGCAATGCCTTCGCCGCGCCCGGTCAGCCCCAGCCGTTCGGTGGTGGTCGCCTTGACGCTGACACGGTCGAGCGGGATGTCGAGAATCTCGGCCAGCCGCGCGCGCATCGCCGGCTTGTGCGGGCCGATCTTGGGCGCTTCGCAAATGATCGTGACATCGACATGGGCGATGCTGTGCCCGCCGGCGCGGACCAGCGCGGCGGCGTGGGCGAGAAAGCGGTCGGACGCCGCGCCGCGCCATTGCGGGTCGGACGGCGGGAAATGATCGCCGATATCGCCCGCCGCGATCGCGCCGAGCAGGGCATCGACCAGCGCATGGATCGCGACATCGGCATCGCTGTGCCCGGCGAGGCCGCGCGGGTGGTCGATCTTGACCCCGCACAGCCACAAGTCTTCGCCATCGACGAGGCGGTGGACGTCAAACCCGGTTCCGGTGCGTACGGTCATCACGCTTTCCCTGAAATCGCTGGCGAAGGTCACTTTGCGCAAGGCCTCGTCGCCGGGCACCAGCGCCACCGTCAGCCCCGCCGCTTGCGCCACGGTGGCATCATCGCCGGCTTCCCCGGCGCTGTCCCAGCCGCGATGCGCAGCGAGAATGTCGGCAAAACGGAACGCCTGCGGGGTCTGCACGCGATAGAGATTGTCGCGCGGCACCGCCATGGTGCGCAGGCCCGCTTCGCCGCGCACCACGCTGTCGACCACCGGCAGCACCGGGATCGCGCCGGGCGCCTGGTCGAGCGCGGCGAGCAGCGCGGTGATCACCGCGTGCGGCAGATCGGGCCGCGCGGCATCGTGGATCAGCACCGGCGCCGCGCTGGCGCCCGCCGCCAGATGCTCGAGCGCAGCGCGGACCGAGGCCTGCCTGGTATCACCGCCGGCGACCAGTTCAACCCCGGGCAACCCGGCCAGCGCCGCTTCGGCCAGCGCGCGGTGTTCGGCAGGGATCGCCACCACCACCGGCGCCGCGCCGGCCTCGATCAGCCGCGTGACGCTGTGGCGCACCAGCGGCAGGCCGCGCCAGGGCGCAAATTGCTTGGGCAGTTCGCCGCCTGCGCGCAGACCGCGCCCGGCGGCAACGACAATCGCGCAATAGGGGCGGGCAGGGGGCAGGGGGGCGGTCATCGCCGCTGCGCCATAGTGCCTTGCGCAAGGAAGGACAATTGGGTACCGGCGTGCCTGATTTTTAGGCACGAGACCCGATGACCGCGCATCCCGCCCCTCCCATACTGAACCCGATCATGGTCGGACCGGTCAGGATCGACTGCCCGGTGGTGCTGGCGCCGATGACCGGGGTGTCGGACCTGCCGTTTCGCCGCGTGGTGCGCCGGTTCGGCTCGGGGCTGAATGTCACCGAAATGATCGCCAGCCCGGCGGCGATCCGCGAAACCCGCCAATCGGTGCAGAAATCGGCGTGGGACCCGATCGAGGAGCCGGTGTCGATGCAACTGGTCGGCTGCGAGCCGGCGCAGATGGCCGAGGCGGCCAGGCTGTCCGAAGATCGCGGCGCGGCGATCATCGACATCAACATGGGCTGCCCGGTGCGCAAAGTGGTCAATGGCGATGCCGGATCGGCGCTGATGCGCGATCTGCCGCTGGCCACCGCGCTGATCGAAGCGACGGTCAAGGCGGTCAAAGTCCCGGTCACCGTCAAAATGCGCATGGGCTGGTGCCATGACAGCCTGAACGCGCCCGAACTGGCGCGGATCGCGCAGGATCTGGGCGCGCAGATGATCACCGTCCACGGCCGCACCCGCAACCAGATGTACAAGGGTTCGGCCGACTGGGGTTTTGTCCGCCGGGTCAAGGCGGCGGTGGATATTCCGGTGATCGTCAACGGCGATATCTGCTGCGCCGCCGATGTTGCCGCCGCGATCGAACAGAGCGGCGCCGACGGGGTGATGATCGGGCGCGGCAGCTATGGCCGGCCGTGGCTGCTGGGCCAGGTGATGGAGTGGCTGCGCAGCGGCGAAGTGCCGCCCGACCCGAACCTGGGCGAACACTATGCGGTGATCGTGGCGCATTACCACGACATGCTCGAACACTATGGCGCGGTGACCGGGGTCAACATGGCGCGCAAGCACCTCGGCTGGTATACCAAGGGGCTGCCGGGATCGGCCGAATTTCGCAACATGGTCAATTTCATCGATGACCATCGCGCGGTGCTGGCGGCGCTGGCGGAATTCTACGCCCGGTTCGACCCTGCCACGCAAGTCCGCGCGGCGGCCTGACCGCCCCGATGCCGCATAGCGCCCGCAGCGATCTGCCCGATCTGGCGCGGCTGATCGCCAGCCTGCCGCAGGCGATGCTGGTGATCGATCCGGCGCGGGTGATCGCCCATGCCAACCCGGCGGCGGAGCATCTGATCGGGCAGAGCGCCAGTCGCATCATCGGGCAGGCGCTCGACCATACGCTGCATTTTGAAGACGCGCTGATCGAGGATCGGCTGAACGACGGCGATGCGCAATTGCTGGCGCGCGATGCCATGGTGCGGGTGCGCGAACGGCCGGCGCGCCCGATGGAAGTGATGACCGCACCGGTGGTCGATCATCCCGGTTGGCAGATCATCGTCGTGCAGGAAATCGCCGGGGTCGATGCGCTGACCATCGGCGAGGCAGGCGCGGGCGAGGGGCAGGGCATGGCCTTGCGTGCGCCGGAAATCCTTGCGCACGAAATCAAGAACCCGCTGGCGGCGATCCGTGGCGCGGCGCAATTGCTGACCCGCCGGCTCGATGATGCCGATCGCACGCTGACCGGGCTGATCGCCGCCGAAGTCGACCGCATTGCCAAGCTGATCGACCAGATGCAGACGCTCAGCCGCCGTCACCCCGAGCGCATGCAGGACTGCAACCTGCACGAGGCGGCGCGCCATGCCGAGGCGATCCTGCAAGCCGCGCACGGCGCCGATGCCGCGCCCGCAATCATCGAGGAATTTGACCCCAGCCTGCCGGCCGTGCGCGCCAATCACGATGCGCTGGTTCAGGTCGTGCTCAACCTGTTGACCAATGCGCGCGATGCCTGCCGCAAGCAGCCAAAGCCGCAGATCATCGTGCGCACGCGGTTTGCCAGCGGCATCCACTTGCACAACGGCCCCGGCGGCAGGCCGCTCAGCCTGCCGATCGAACTGCGGATCAGCGACAATGGCCCCGGCATCGCCGCGGCGGTGCGCGACCACCTGTTCGAACCGTTCGTCAGCAGCAAGAAGCACGGGCAGGGGCTGGGGCTGGCGCTGGTCCAGAAACTGGTGCGCGACATGCACGGGCGCGTCACTTGCGACCGCGACGATGCGCGCGGGTTGACGCATTTTCGCCTGCATCTGCCGGTGGCCGGCGCGGTGGCGATGGAGCACGAAACATGACCACCCCGGTGCTGCTGATCGAGGACGATGCGGCCATCGCCACGGTGATCACCGCCGCGCTGGGCGCCGAAGGCTATGACGTGGTGCGCGCCGACAGCATTGCCGGGCGCGACGCGCTGCTGGCGGAACGCCGCTTTGCGCTGATGTTGACCGATGTCATGCTGACCGATGGCGACGGCATCGATGATCTTGATCGGGTCCATGCCGCCTGGCCGGCGATGCCGGTGATCGTGCTGTCGGCGCTCAACACGCTCGATACTGCCGTGCGCGCCAGCGAAGCGCATGTGTTCGAATATTTCCCCAAGCCGTTTGATCTCGATGATCTGGTCGTCGCGGTGCGCCAGGCGATCGGCCAGAACCGCGACGGGCAAGCCGCCGGCCCGGCCGAGGACATGCCGCAGGGCCTGCCGCTGGTCGGCCGCAGCAGCGCGATGCAGGCGGTCTATCGCATGATCACGCGCGTCTTGCGCAACGATCTGACCGTGCTGGTGCTCGGCGAATCCGGCACCGGCAAGGAACTGGTGGCCGAAGCGATCCACCAGTTGGGCCATCGCAAGGCCGGGCCGTTTGTCGCGGTCAATGCCGCGGCGATCCCGCACGATCTGATCGAAAGCGAACTGTTCGGCCACGAAAAGGGCGCGTTTACCGGTGCGGTCGCGCGGCAGGCGGGCAAGTTTGAACAGGCCGCCGGGGGCACGTTGTTCCTCGATGAAATCGGCGACATGCCGCTGGCCGCGCAGACGCGGTTGCTGCGGGTGTTGCAATCGGGGCGCTTCCGCCGGGTTGGCGGCACCGCCGAAATCGCGCTCGATTGCCGGATCGTCGCGGCGACCAACCGCGATCTGATGCCGATGATTGCCGCCGGACAGTTTCGCGAAGATCTCTATTACCGGCTGGCGGTGGTGCCGATCGCGCTGCCGCCCTTGCGCGACCGACGCGATGATATCGAACCGCTGGCGCGCCATTTCCTTGCCAGCGCCGCCGCCGAAGGGCTGCCGCGCCGCCAGATCACTGCTGCTGCGGCTGCCGTGCTGGCGCGCCAGCCGTGGCCGGGCAATGTGCGCGAACTGCGCAATCTGATCTATCGCCTGGCGCTGCTCGCGCGCGACGAGACGATCGATGCCGGTGCGATCGAGGTGGTGCTGGCCGCCGAGCCGCAAGCGGCGCGTGCCGAACCGGCCGCACCCCCGGGTGATCTGGCCGCGGCGGTGCGGCAGTGGCTGATCACCGCCGATCCGCCGGCGGGGCAGGTGCACGAGGCGGCGCTGGCCGCGTTCGAGGCGCCGCTGCTGCGCGCGATGCTCGAACGCACCGGCGGCAACCAGTTGCGCGCGGCGCAGTTGCTCGGGATCAACCGCAATACCTTGCGCAAACGGCTGACCGAGCTCGACATTCATCCGGAAACGCGCGCCGCGCTCGAATAGGCCGGGCCGGTTTCGGCGGTCGCTTCACCGAAAACAGCTTGCATTTTGGCCACAGGGGTGTTGTCTGATGGCAACTATGCCCAACCAGTTTGCAGGTCCGATCCGTCCCGCCGGCCGCCGCATGCCGCGATGGTGGCGGCGCTTGCTGGTGCTGCTGCGCCGGGCCAACGTGTTCCTGCTGTTGCAGACCATCGCCGCGATCGCGCTGGTGATGATGGTCACCATCAGCATCTATGACCTCAATCCCGGCGGCAGCGCGGGCAGCGAACTGCTCCCGGCCAAGCTGACCACCACGCTGTTGATCGGCACGCTGGTGCCGGCGCTGACGCTGATCGTGCTGGGCGGGCGCAGCATCGCGCTGCGGCGGGCGCGGCGCGACCGGCTGGGCAGCACCGGCCGGCTGCACGTGCGGCTGGTCTGGCTGTTTTCGCTGATCGCGGCGGTGCCGACGCTGCTGGTGGCGATCTTTGCCGCGCTGCTGTTCCAGCAGGGGGTGGAATTCTGGTTTTCCGACAATTCGCGCGGGATTCTGGAAAACGCTAACAACCTCGCCAAAGGCTATTACGAAGACAAGCTGCGCGATGTCGGCAAGGAAAGCGTGGCGATGGCCGGCGACATCCGCAGCTATCTGGGTCAGGCGGCGATCACCAGCCAGGAATTTGCCGAAGGCTATTCGTGGCAGGTGATCACCCGCAAGCTTGATGAATCGGCGATTATCGAGCGCGGTGAAGACGGCGCGATGCGCACCGCCGCGATCGTCGATCCCAATCGCGACGATGATCGCCAGCGGGTTACCCCGGCCGAAGTCGAGCGGATCGCGCGCGGCGAACAAGTGGTGGTCAACGCCTCGCCCGAACGGATCGAGGCGGTGACCCCGATCGACAAAGCGCGCGGGATCTATCTTTATGTCGCGCGCAATTCGGACCAGCTCGCGCTGATCCAGTCAAAGCGCGCGACTTCGGTGCTGGCTGCCTATGACATGCTGACGCGGCGCGCGCGCGCCTTGCAGGTGCGCTTCAATCTGGCGCTGCTCGGCATTTCGCTGGCGCTGGTGATGCTGGCGGTCTGGGCGGCGCTGCGCATTGCCGACCGGCAGGTGGCGCCGCTGATCGAGCTGGTTTCGGCCGCGCGCAAAGTCGGCAGCGGCAATTTTGCGATGCGCGTCGCCACCGGCAAGGGCACCGACGAAGTCGCCATGCTGGCGCGCGCGTTCAACCGCATGACCGCGCAACTGGAAACCCAGACCCGCGCGCTGGTCCGCGCCAACGACCGCGCCGACGAACGCCGCGCCTTTATCGAGGCGGTGATCGAATCGATTACCGCCGGGATCATTTCGATCGACCGCGACGGGCGCATCCGGCTGATCAACAGTTCGGCGCAGAAACTGTTGGGCGATGATCAGGGCGCCGATCTGACCGGCACGCTGCTGGTCGATTTTGCGCCGCAACTCGATGCGCTGGTGGCCAGCGGCGATCAGAGCGGGGTGGTGCAGCATGCCAAAGGCGGCGATCTGCTCACGCTGGCGGTCAAGATTACCCGCGATGCCAATGGCCATGTCGTCACCTTTGAAGACATCACCCGCCAATTGATCGACCAGCGCCGCGCCGCCTGGTCCGATGTGGCGCGGCGCATTGCCCACGAAATCAAGAACCCGCTGACCCCGATCCAGCTCGCCACCGAGCGGCTGAAACGCCGCTATCTGCGCCAGATCACCACCGATCCCGAACTGTTTGAAGACCTGACCGCGACGATCATCCGGCAGGTGGGGGACTTGCGCAAGATGGTCGACGAATTCTCGTCGTTTGCGCGGCTGCCCAAACCGGTGTTCCGCCCCGAAGACGCGGGCGATCTGGTGCGTCAGGCGATTTTCCTGCAGGAAATCGCCCATGCCGGTGTCGCCTTCAGCTATTCCGGGCCGAGCAACGAACCGTTCGAGGCCGATCGCCACCAGTTTGGCCAGGCGATGACCAATGTGCTGAAAAACGCGGTCGAGGCGGTCGAGGCGCGCGCGCGCACCGCGCCGATCGATTACAAGGGGCGGATTGCCGTCACGCTGACCGCCGCTGCCGACACCATCACCATCGATATTGTCGACAATGGCATCGGCCTGCCGGCGGAACGCGAACGCATTCTCGAACCTTATGTCACCACCCGCGAAAAGGGCACCGGGCTGGGGCTGGCGATCGTCAACAAGATCGTCGAGGAACATGGCGGCGACATGGCTTATGCCCCGGCCGACGAAGGCGGCGGCACGCGCATGACGCTGCGCTTTGCGCGCGTGCCCTTGGCGGCAACCGGCGATGCCCCGCGCGTGACCGCGCTCGTCGAACCGGGTGATGCTGCCCGCTGATGACTGTTTTTTGCTGTTTTCAAGGACCCCTGTTGCATGGCGCTTGATATCCTGATCGTTGATGATGAACGCGATATCCGCGAGCTGGTGGCCGGCGTGCTGAGCGACGAAGGCTATTCGTGCCGCCTGGCCGGCGACAGCACCAGCGCGCTGGCGGCGATCGACGAGCGCCGGCCCAGCCTCGTGCTGCTCGACGTGTGGCTGCACGGCAGCCCGATGGACGGGCTCGAAGTGCTCGACGAAATCAAGAAGCGCGAACCCGAGTTGCCGGTGCTGATTTTCTCGGGCCACGGCAATATCGATACCGCCGTCTCGGCGATCACCCGCGGCGCGGTCGATTTCATCGAAAAACCGTTCGAGGCCGAACGGCTGCTGCTGCTGGTCGAACGCGCCACCGAAACCGACCGGCTGCGCCGCGAAAACGCCCGGCTGCGGCGCGATTTCCTGATGGCTGACGAATTCACCGGCAATTCGGCGGCAATCAACGCGGTGCGCGCTACGCTCAAGCGGGTCGCCCATACCGGCAGCCGCGTGCTGATCACCGGCCCGGCGGGATCGGGCAAGGAAGTCGCCGCGCGGCTGCTGCACAGCTGGAGCCCGCGCAGCACCAGCCCGTTTGTCACGGTCAATTCGGCGCGGATCACCCCCGAACGGTTTGAACAGGAACTGTTCGGCGAAGAAGTCGATGGCAAGCTGGTGCGCGCCGGATTGCTGGAAATGGCCGACGGCGGCACGCTGTTTCTCGACGAAGTCGCCGACATGCCCGAATCGAGCCAGGCGCGCATCCTGCGCGTGCTGACCGAGCAGGCTTTCGTGCGCGTCGGCGGGCATCGCCAGATCCGCGTCGATGTGCGGGTGGTCTCGTCAAGCTCGCGCCCGCTCGAACGCGAAATTGCCGAGCGGCGGTTCCGCGAGGATCTCTATTACCGGCTCAACGTGGTGCCGGTGGCAATCCCGCCGCTGCACGAACGCCGCGACGATATCCCCGCGCTGATGGACCATTTCTTTGCCCGCTTTGCCAGCGAACAGGGGCTGCCCGCGCCTGCGGTCGCCTCCGAAGCGATGGCCGCGCTGCAAAGCTATGACTGGCCGGGCAATGTGCGCCAATTGCGCAATGTCGCCGAACGCACCATGATCCTCGCGCCGCGCGGCCGCCTCGCGCGGATCGAGGCTGACATGCTGCCCGCCGAAATCCTGAGCACCCCGCTGGTCAGCGAAGGCACCGCGGCCTCGCTGATGGGCGCGCCCTTGCGCGAGGCGCGCGAAAATTTCGAACGCGAATACTTGCGCGTGCAGATCCGGCGGTTTTCCGGCAACATTTCGAAAACCGCCAGCTTCATCGGGATGGAACGCTCGGCGCTGCACCGCAAGCTGAAGCTGCTCGGCATGGTCGAACGGCGCGACGATGAAGACGATTCGCTCGACTGATACAAAAAAGGCATCGCTGGCGGCTAGGCGCGGCAGCGCCGGCGCGGTATAGCGCCACGCAGAGCCCGGCAGGGTGTCCGACGCATCACCGCATGCGTTTGCCAACCTGCCAGATCGCGACGGCCGCCCCCGCGGCCCAGCCAAAACAAAGTCAGGAGCAATGACCCGATGACCGGACGTACGCTTTCCGCCCGCCCGCGCGCCACCAAGGCCGAACCCGAAGTGACCGAAGCGGCCCCGCTGCCCGTTCCGACCGGCGGCAAAGGGCAGAACCTGCAGGACGTGTTCCTCAATCATCTGCGCAAGAACAAGATCCCGGTGACCATGTTTCTGGTCAAGGGCGTGAAATTGCAGGGCATCGTCACCTGGTTCGACAATTTCTCGATCCTGCTGCGCCGCGACGGCCAGTCGCAACTGGTCTACAAGCACGCGATCAGCACGATCATGCCCGGGCAGCAATTGTCGGTGGCGCATTTCCTCACCGCGCCCGAGGAAGGCAACCGCAAGCGGCTGTTGCAGGACGTGTTCCTGTCGAGCGTGCGCGATGCCGAGGTGCAGGTGACCATGTTCCTCGTCAACGGCGTGATGCTCCAGGGCAAAGTCGCCGCCTATGACTTGTTCTGCATGCTGCTCGAACGCGAAGGCTATGTGCAACTCGCCTACAAGCATGCGGTATCGACGATCCAGCCGGCCGGCCATGTCGATCTGTCGGGTGACTGGGACGGAGAGACGGTCTGATCGCGGTTCATGAGCGGTTTTGAATTCGGGCGCGACCCCGGCGATATCGCCGGCGAAGTCGCGCGCGGCGCGCCTGCGCTGATCGTCGTGCCCGATCTGCGCCAGGCGCGCAGTTCGGGCGCCGATCTCGATGCCCGGCTGGACGAAGCGCGCGGGCTGGCGCTGGCGATCGGCATCGATGTGCGCGGCGCGATCGCGCTGCCGATCCGCGCGATCCGCCCGGCCACGCTGTTCGGCGAAGGCCAGGTCGATCGTATCGGCACCGAATGCACGCTGGCCGAGGCCGAACTGGTGATCGTCGACGGCGCGCTGTCGGCGATCCAGCAGCGCAATCTCGAATCGCGGCTGGGGCGCAAGGTGATCGACCGCACCGGGCTGATCCTCGAAATCTTTGGCGAACGCGCCGCTACCGCCGAAGGGCGGCTGCAAGTCGAACTGGCGCATCTTGATTATCAGGCCGGGCGGCTGGTGCGCTCGTGGACTCACCTTGAACGCCAACGCGGCGGCTTCGGCTTTCTCGGCGGGCCGGGCGAAACCCAGATCGAGGCCGACCGGCGGATGATCCGCGACCGCATGGCACGCATCCGGCGCGAGCTCGAACAAGTACGGCGCACCCGCACGCTCCACCGCGACCGGCGCCAGCGCGCGCCCTGGCCGGTGATCGCGCTGGTCGGCTATACCAATGCCGGCAAATCGACGCTGTTCAACCGGCTGACCGGGGCGACGGTCATGGCCGAAGACTTGCTGTTTGCCACGCTTGATCCGACCATGCGCGCGATCCGCCTGCCAGCAGTCGACAAGGCGATCCTGTCGGACACTGTCGGGTTCATTTCCGACCTGCCGACGCAACTGGTCGCCGCGTTTCGCGCCACGCTCGAAGAAGTGACCGCCGCCGATGTGATCGTCCATGTCCGCGATGTCGCCAATCCCGCCAGCGCCGCGCAGAAACGCGATGTCGAGGCGATCCTGACCGACCTCGGGGTGATCGGCGAAGACGGCGAAACGGTGCCGATCATCGAAGCGTGGAACAAGATCGATCTGCTCGGCGCCGAAGACCGCGCGCTGCGCGACGATCTGATCGCGCATGCCGTGCCTGAGCGCCCGGCGGTGCCGATTTCGGCGGCGACCGGGGAAGGGGTGGCCGACCTGCTGGCGGCGATCGACCGCGCGCTGACCGGCGATGCCCAGACCATCGAGGTGACCGTGCCGATGACCGATGGCCAGAAACTGGCCTGGCTCCACGCGCATGGCGATATCTTGTCCGAACTGGCGGTCGAAGATGCCGCCGGACTGCCCGCTGCCCGTTTGCGCGTGCGGCTCTCGCCGCGCGAAGTGGGGCGCTTTTTCAGCCTGTAATCGGGGTTATACCAGTCGTCCCACGCGTTGACACGTCATGGCAGGCGTCCATCCATACCACTTCGTCATTCCGGACTTGATCTGCGAACCCAGCAAGCATCAGACGCGGTAGCGTCTTTGGCGAAGCCAAGCTGCCTTGCGGCAGGAATGCTGCCGCATTCGTTATTTGCTGGGTTCCGGATCAAGTCCGGAATGACGAGTCGATTCG
>Ga0164297_10000133_pt1 | contig 91590 bp, 82 predicted proteins | sample GEODES058metaG_FD_113539 | JGI IMG/M metagenome (GOLD analysis project Ga0164297, IMG submission 113539) | Dystrophic lake water microbial communities from Trout Bog Lake, Wisconsin, USA - GEODES058 metaG | ecosystem: Environmental > Aquatic > Freshwater > Lake | place: USA: Trout Bog Lake... | reverse complement strand
GCCAGCCAGCCAGAATCCGCGCTTCCGCGCGGAGAGGCATGATCCGTTTGCCGAATTTCTGCAGGCGATATCCGAGGCTTTGGCCGAAGACAGGATGCATTAAACAACATTTAAGGGTTACAGTGGCCCTGTCCAGGGCTACTATTTTTTAATCAACCAAACTACCGGCACTAATGGAACGCAACACGTTAACCACCGCCAAAATGCTCCAGATCGGAGATAGGTTTTATATCGCCAAGCACCGCAAGAAGATCATCATGCAAATGGTGAAGGGCGAAATCAAAAAGACTTACTATCAAACATACCGGTACTGGTGCCAGGCCGATGGCGATAAGTACCCCCAGGCCATAAAGGGAGATACGCAGGTCATTTTCCTGCGCAATGTAAACGACCCCATAACCACACAGACCAATGGATCAGCAGAACCCACAGACCTGGCAGGATCAGTTCACGCCTGAACAGGTAGAGACTATCAAGCGCTACTGGCACCACCCACCACCCAACTGCAAAGGCACATGCCACATCGTTGCATCAATGTTTATGGAAAATTGCACCGCCTGCGGCTGGGACGACTACGGAGCTCCACTCGAACTACAATAACGACTATCTACTAATTACTATCTACTAATTACTAAAAATGAGCAAAACGATCTTCATATCAGGCAAACACATCGCACCCGCCAGCGACGATACCCGCAAATTCAAAGATTGGGAAAAGAAACTCACAACAGAAAAAGACATCGCCTGCCACAACACGCACGCCCAGGCATGGGCCAAGGCCGTAAGCCAGCAGCCCTACGAAGAGCAGATGCGATCCGTCATCACCATCATGCTGCAGTGCAACGAGCTCCACCTCCTTCCGGATTGGGCCGAGGAAAAGGAATCCTGCCTCCTGCGCCACATAGCCATGAACCTAAAAATGCCAATTATTTACCACTAATAGCCACGCTCAATGATGGATCAAGAACTATTCGAACAGGCCGCCAGGGCACACGTTAAAAAACCGATTCCAACGGATTCACTACCATTGGCAATAAAGATTCAGCTGGCAATAATGCCCCGCCTGGAGACACTGAAGGTTATCCGCTTCCACGTCCCGCATTCTTGGAGTAAAAGGACATTTTAAACAAAGCAAAAGCAGCAAATATGAAAAAAGCTTGGGGAATAAACGACTTCTTGGCTAAGAAGTTCAAAACCTACAAATTCGACGGCCTGTGGCTGGAATCTTTCGGTGAGCCGGAGATTAACTTCCGCATGCTCATACCTGGGCAAAAGAAGAACGGCAAAACCAATTTTGCCATCATGCTGGCTAAATACCTCGCCGGGTTCGGCAAGGTATTATACAACAGCCACGAGCAGGGTATTAGCAAAACCCTCCAGGACGTGATCAAAATATACAACCTCCAGGAGGTCGCCGGTAAGATCATGTTCCAGAAATACACCTTTGAGGAAATGGTGCAATACCTGTCGCAGAAAGGTTCGCCGCGCTTTGTCATCATAGACAGCCAGCACTACATGAAGCTCACCATCGATCAGTATAAAAGGCTCGTCGAGTTGTTCCCGCGTAAAAGCTTCATTGTTATCTGCTGGGGCGATAAGTCCGGAGAGCCTAAAGGCGATGCAGCCGAAGCCCTGTCTTTTATGGTGGACATCATCTGTCCCATAGTGCATTTCGTAGCCTATCCGCGCTCCCGCTTCGGAGGCAACAAACCTTTCGATTTTTGCGATCCCGATCGCATGCCACCACGTCCCACAGAATCTAAATCAAAGCAATTACAAACAACATTATTCAACTAAAAAGTATAATAATTATGAATGTAGCAAGCGAAGTCCTGCAGGAAAAACTTAAAGAGGCCCTGGATGGCTTGTATGTTGAAAGCGGTATATGGACACTACCAGCACTAAGCTCAACGGTTCTGGTTGCCTCCGGGGAGGACAAGCATGGAAGGGACATACAAATACAAATTATTGTGACAGCGGAGGAAGATGACTTTATAAATTAATCGCTTTTTAACTGATGAATTCAACCTGCAAAATTTGCGGATGCACAGACGATCAAGCATGCATCCATCCCATTTATGGTAACTGTTATTGGTCGGGGCCAAATCTCTGCAGCAATTGCAAGCATTATCCCGCTGAAGCCATTCCTTACCGTCAGGCCCAGCAAACACCTCTTGAGAAAGGCGATCGTATTGAGATACTTGCTGGCAAGTATAAAGGCAGAAAAGGTGTTTTTAAGCGATACATCTCTGTTGTAATGCCCGATCACTGCAAGATCGAATTCGACCTGAATCCACGCCAACGGGTAAAACAAACTGCCAACGTACATCGGTTGTACGTCAAGAAAATTACACACACTGACACTGACACTAAAAATTCAAACTAATACAAATGTCATTAAAGATATACATAGCAAGCAGCTGGAAGAACCAGCACGGAGTCGAAATGCTCACAGAGCTACTACGGCAAATGGGTCACGAAGTCATATCCTGGGTAGAGAATAATTATGGCGAAACCCACAACCATGTAACTAAGCGGTTTCAATTTGAGGAATGGGTTAACTCCGATGATGCAGATCAGTCATTCGAATTCGATACCAGGGGAGCCACAGAAAGCGACCTGGTTATCTACTACGGCCCGGCAGGCAAGGATGCCTGCGCAGAAATGGGCGCAGCATGGGCAAAAAACATACCCATCATCGGTTTGCATGCAAAAGGCGAAGACCTGGGCCTCATGCGCAAGATGGTGCACACCTGGGTATCCAGATACACCGACCTGCTAAAAATGGTTCAATTCTTCGATGATGCACACAATTGGAAGTCAAAATTATAATGAGCTATGGCACAACTCATGTTTGTACAATACTCGAACTTTCTAAACTAATACGAATGCACATTTCAAATCTCAAGCAGACCTTTACCTATCTCGGTGGAAAATTTAGTTATTTACAATGGCTACTTCCAATTATTGAAATTCCCTGCAATCACAGAATAGATGTGTTCGGAGGTAGTGGTGTCGTGCTGCTAAACATGGAACCAGCTCCAATAGAAACCTATAACGACATCAACAACCAGGTAGTTAACTTTTTTCGGGTACTAAGACATCAACCTGATGAATTGATTGCACAACTACAGTTAACTCCGCATAGTAAAAAGGAATATGATGATGCGTGGTATAGCGATCTGGATTCGGCTGTAGAGCAAGCCCGCAAATTCTTTATACGTACCCAGCAATCTATTTGGGCCGCAGGTGCTCAAGATAAAGTAAGAGGTTGGAGTGCTTCAATTCGGGATAGCCGTTGTTCAATAAGCGAGAAAACACATAAATGGATAAACGCTGTTGAGGGATTATATGCTGTATCGGAGCGGCTGAAGCGAGTACAAATTGAATGCCGTGACTTTAGAGCAATAATGAAGCTATACGATGATCCAGCAACTTTTTTCTATTTGGATAGCCCTTACGACAAATTATTGCGGAGCAGCACAGCTTACAGATTTGACTTCAAAGACCAAGACCATATTGATTTAGCCTATTGGGCGCACAAAGTGCAGGCAAAAGTAGCGGTTAGCGGTTATGATACTCCATTAATGAGGGAACTGTACAAAGATTTTAAAATACACATCGGCCCCCAGCGAAAAAATAACCGGAGCAAAAAGGAAGCCATTGAATGTGTTTGGACAAACTATTAATAGTATGAAAAACAGTAAATACGCCCGTTTCTTTGCCATTCTAAAGCAGATCAACGCCAATGGCGAGGCATTAACCAAGGAAGAGGCAGTTAACCGCTATACGGGCGGATCTACTGGCAGTCTTAGCAGCCTGTCTCCGGTGGAGCTCGCCGGTTTGGAGCGGTCACTCGCCGCCCTGGTCAAAAATCGGTCAAACGGGCCGCAGCAACCAATAGATCAGGTAGCAGACCGCCTGCGCAAGGGCATAATATCGCAGTTTCTATCTATAGGCCGCACCGCTGCCGATGCAAAAGCCTGGGCAGAGAAATACGGGGTGCGTGGCAATAAGAGAAAGTTCAACGACTACGACCACCAGGAGCTCTATATGCTCTTTCAGAACGCCAAGAAAGTAAAATTAGACTATATAAAATCCTTCAATCGCTGATGCTTACCATAACAATGACATCCCCAAAGATCAAGGGAGAGATAATATTCACATACGGAGAGGGCGGCAGGCTCTCTTCTCTTCTTATAAGCGAACCAATAGAGGATTCACAGTATGCGTTCCTCTTCAAATTCATGCCCTGGGAGCTCAGCATGCTCCAGGCATTCGCCGCACTCACCAAGGACGCCACCTTCGTCGAGAAGCAGATGGAAGTCACTTTCGACATGTTCTGGAACCGCTACAACGACAAAGAACGCTCCTCTAAGAAGAAAACAGAGGCATACTGGAAGAAGATGACCACCGCAGATCAGGTCAAAGCGTACCTATTCATACCCAAATACGAGCGCCGTCGCGGCACCGCCGAGAAGAAATACGCCACCACCTACCTCCGCGACGAATTGTGGAATAATTAAAAGCGTCTTAGAAACGAAAAGTACAAAATACCTTACCGTTCTAAACGGTAATCCGAACGGTAAGGTTCCACATTCCCCAAAAATACACCAAACCTTACCGTTCCCCGGCCCCAGCCCCAATGGCAGTAAAAAACCCTCAAAACGGTAATTATCGCGCATCCTGGGGCCTTTCCTGCCGCCAAAATGATACCTGAATGATATTAAACGGTAATAATCCTCACCCCCGAAAACGGGCAAAAAAACGGGCAAAAATCAATATAGTGGCGGTTTTCCGGGCAAAATGTATATTTATGTACTTTTAGTTATGCCCCTTAGTCATCGTTCCCTATTTATTGGTTCTCATTTATTTATTGCCCCGAGGCCGCCGCAGTTGCGGCTGCTGGCAGCATTTTGAATGCCCATTCATAAAATCGTATTTTATGAACTCGAGCGAACAGAATCTTAATGATGATAGGGCAAAGGAGCCAGTGCCGTATATGAATACGCTGACGGCTGTATCGAATAAAGTAACCAAGCTTGGTTACACAGATACTTTCAAGGTGACCAAGCAAGGGCTTCACTCCGCCCAGAGGGACAAGTTCTACGGCCCTGACGAGATCATTGTGACCGACTTTTACCGGTTTGAAGGCCAGTCGGACCCGGCAGACAACTCCATACTTTATGTGATAGAGACCAATGACGGTGCTAAGGGTATGCTGGTGGATGCATACGGGCCGTATGCTGATGCTGTCGTCAATAATTTCATAACCGATGTGGAAGAGATCAACAAGAAGGTGGTGAAGGGAGATAAATAAACCGGACAAAGTAAAAAAACGTATCTTTATTGATGCGTTTTTTTGTTGTTTTAAACCTTTTGTGGTGGGTACAGTCTTAACACGATAAAAGTATGCTTATGAACAAGTTGTTTGCATTTATATTGCCCGGCGCAATGCTGCTGATGGCATCATGTGCCAAAGAAGGCCCAACCGGCCCGGCCGGGCCAACCGGTCCTTCAGGGCCTGCTTACACCGGTGCCATCAGCGGCCATGTGAGCCTGTTTGACCAATACGGTAGCAAGGTGCTCACAGGTCTTAGTGCTGTGCGACTTACCCTGAAGGGTGGGGCCGTGGCGAATGCAGATACTTCAGGTTATTATTTGTTTAGTGGCCTGCAAACAGGCTCGTACAACATACAGGCAGTGGCGACAGGTTATGCAACCACCCAGGCTAATAATTTTCAGTTCCTCAGCGATACGCTCAACCGCGACATAAAGCTGTCTGCTATTCCCAGCTTTGCGCCCACCGCTTTCGCTGCTTACGAGACAGCCGGGATGACCGGAGATTCGCTGGTCCTCAGTTTTGACGCCGACCCCCGCCCCCGCACCTGCATTGTGTTTCTGAACAGCACGGCAACAGTAAACAACTTACCAGCCAACTATTTGTTGTACTATTCAAAGGCAATAGCTGCCAACCAGACTAAAGCGGTCATCAATATTCCATCGCAGGACCTTTATGATGCAGGCATAGGCAGCGGCAATACAGCTTACTATGCGGCCTATGGCTATGTGGTGAGTGATGCTTCCGCTTACGAAGATCTGAATACAGGTAAAGCGGTGATCAATGCGGTGAGCAGTACATCGCTTGCTGCCAATGCGATAGTGCCATAAATTCTGGCATAAATAGATATTGACGAAGGGCGCGGTATTTCCGCGCCCTTCGTTTTGTGAAAATAGTTTCTGCTTTTTTTACCTGTGGCCGTGGATGGCAATGCCTAATGTGGAGACGCCGGTTGAAAGGTCGAGGAAGATGCCCACATTTCGGCTGGCATGGTATTCTGCGCCTATATGGCCATCAAGGTAGAGCGGGCTTGCGCCGCGGTAGGCGTTGCGGTCGCCGGTGTAACCATCCTGCCAGGTAACGTGATCGTACACGAAGCCCAGCGAAGCGGCGAGATAAAAATCCCATGCCGGGCTTGCATTCAGGAGTTTGTCGAAATAGTAGGTGCCCTTAATGCCAACAGGAATAACGGTTTCGTGATAATAGTAGCCGCTGTATAAATTGTCGCTCCTGTAAGATGCCACGCCCAGAAATGGCGCTAGTGTGAACTGCCGGGCGACGTCAAATTCGTAGTCGCCAAAAATGAATGGTACCGACTGGCCCAGGTAGCCATAATACCCGATCCCGAGGCCCAGGTTAAGGGTGTTGCCATATTGCTCGCTGCCTTGTACATGAGCTGTTGTTGTTTGGGCAATGCTGCTGCCGGAGGCGAGCATAACTGAAGCCGCAAAGATGGCTGCTTTCATGTTTTGAATGATCGTTGTGTTGTTCATGGTCGTTTGTTTTGCGTCATTTGATTTTGAGTGTCTTTTCACGCGAATGATGCGCAGCCCGGGCAATGGCCGATCGCCGGCTTTCCCCAATATTTTCCTGAAGGGTAATGTAAATGTTTCGGGCGCGCCTGTTGGACTGGTAGTAAAAGCATATATGTGTGTAAAGCAGATGGTTACAAACGACACAAAAAATTCGTGCCAACACAAAAAAGCCTGTGCTGATAACGGCACAGGCGAACTAAAGAGGGGTATCTATTTACTCCTTCACCAATTTGCTCACACTCGTTCCATCTGCCGAGTTGTAGTAAACGGTATATATTCCGGGGGGTAAGGTGGAAATATCTATTTTACAGATGCCGGCGCCGCTGACAGACTGCAACAGCATTGGCTGGCCGATGGTATTGTATATGGTGATCGTGCCATTACCATGTACACTTCCAGTGAGAGCAACGTTTACCATGTTGTGCGCGGGCACTGGGTATATATTGATGGAACCTTTGCTGCCCACGATGTTGGTGACTGCGGCTGGCGGCGGTGGCAGCGGGCTGTCGAAAATAGTGGCTGCCAGGTCGCGAATGGATTTGATACTGTCGAAACTGACGTGAGGGCATCCGTTGTTTACTGAAGGATCTGTTGTGACGAGTGCCAGGTTGAAATCGGCAGTGCCTCCGGGGTATAAAGTTGCATCGTTGGAACTGATGACGAAGCGGCGATCTCCAGCCGCGTTTGCTGCGGCGCATTCGGACCATTGTGTGTCTACAGAGGGGTCTCCGGTATAAACATAATTGACATCCGGGCCCGGGTTATAGGCATAAGACGGAGTCCCTGGCGCTGTGAAGTCGTTAGTTATGTGTTGGCCATTACGTATGCGGGAGCGCATGTAATTATTAAACTCCGTGTCTGCACTTGGGTTGCCGATAATGGTGAAATCGTTGTTGAAGTAAGTAAAAGAAGCACATTGGCCAAACAGCGTAACACCGGCAACGGGTATAGTGTCACCATAGTCACCAACAGGAACAGGCAATGACGCTCCGCCGCCATCGGAGCCGGTGCTGTTGTAAATGATGCCTAATGCACGTGTGGTGTCTATGCCGATATAATCGTCGTTGTATTGGCCAAGGTCCAGATCGGCAAATTGTGCTGTTCTGAAGTTGTTGTAGGTAGTGGTGCTTTTGTTGATGATCTTGTAGTTATAATAAACCACATTGTCGATGTCAGTGCCGCGGTTGTATGCGTAAGCCATCGCGTGAACCTCAACTCCGAGCGGCTTGCCGTTTGTTTCATTGTGTGTTGCGCCTTTGTCGCTGAATACCCACCATAGCACCTCGTCGCCGTGGAAGTCGGGGTATTCCCCTTCAAGAGGCTCATAGATTCCGTCCATGTTCAGATCGACGAAAGGGGCCATTGCTGAATCGACGGTAAGGGGTGCGCTGCCGGCGCCTGAGGCATATGTATTGCCACGGCCGGGCCATGTAAGTATATCGGCTGGCACGGTAGCCGGAGTTAAGTCTGCAAGGCTTTGGAAATACTGCACCTGGTACCGGGTCACTTTCCAGATCTTCGCCCATTTGGTTGATGTGGCATAGGTAGTGGTATCGCTTGTTATGGGCCCCGGCCAGTAATCATTGCCTGGCTCCCGGTACATTGCAGCCGAAATATGGAGGTTGTTGCCCGGGTCATATCCCGATAGCCATAGACCACCAGCAATGGCCAGGTGTTTCCTGGTTCCATTTGGGAAAAAGCAACCGTAGTCTCCATACGGTGCTGTAGCCGGTGTGAAGTCCATCCAGATGTCGCCGTGTACGAGTGCTGTGGCGTTTAGTTTATTGATATCAATGGAGTCCATTGTTGTAAAGGCCGTTTGCGCATTTGATAGCGTTGAGCCGGAGATGCCAAGCGCCAAAAAGAGTAGATGGTGTGTTTTCATCGATATGAGTTTGGTGAAGAAATAATGCGTCGCGTTTAAATAGACGACCGGAAAGGGTGAGAACTTGGGTTAGGAAGAAAATATAATGCAATTGTTTTTAGTTAATATGGCGATGCAAGAGGTAGAAATTTTTAACATTTTTTGTAACATAATATCCCGGATCGCATCTGCATAAAAAGGCCGCCAATTTAAATTCCTATTATCTTTGTCCGGCTTTTAACTAAGCTTTGTATTAAAATTTTCCAAAAAATTTCCTCTATGCGAAAACGCGCCGCGTTCCTGGCCCTCATCCTATCGTTGCTCACCATGGCTGCATTTGCACAAAAAAAAGAAGGAAGCGTTAAAGGCTTTGTGTATGACAGTAAAACGGGAGAGCCGCTTTCTTATACGAACGTTCAGATAATGAATAGCGCGAATGGTGCGCAGACCGATTTGAACGGATACTTTTCATTAACGCTTGCTCCTGGCACTTATACGCTCATGGTCACTACGCTGGGCTATGATAGTTTTGTTACCACCGTGAATATTACACCTGACGCGGTTATCAGCAAAAAGATCGTGCTTAGTCAAAAGGGAACGGAGCTGAAAAGTGTGGATATATCGGGTAAGCACGCGGAAAAAACAACGCATATCAATATAGGGGTGACGAAAATAACCCCGCAGGAAATAAAGAAATTGCCGAGTGCCGGTGGTGAACCCGATCTTGCGCAGTATCTGCAGGTAGTTCCGGGTGTTGTGTTCACCGGCGACCAGGGCGGCCAGCTTTATATAAGAGGTGGTTCGCCTACACAAACAGGTATTTACCTGGATGGTGTTACCATTTATAATCCATTCCATTCAATAGGCTTGTTCTCCGTATTTGAGGTGGAGGCTGTGCGCAATGTGGACGTTTATACGGCAGGTTTTGATGCTGTTTATGGCAACAGAACCTCTGCGATTGTAGATGTGCACACCAAGGATGGCAACAAGAACAATCTTGATGGCATTGTTTCGGTATCTCCGATCATGAGCCGTATTATGCTGGAAGGCCCATTGCTGAAGGCAAAGGATAACGGGGCAGGTATATCTTTCCTGGTAACCGGCAAGAGCAGCTACCTGGACCAGACCTCCAAGAGCCTGTATGGCGGCCTTGGGGAGACCTTTAAAAAAGGACTTCCGTATAAATTCACAGACTTTTACGGTAAGGTTACCTTTAGCGGCGACAACGGCTCGAAGCTGAACATTTTCGGATTTAATTTTGACGACCATGCCACGCTGACTACCGATACCGCACAGGGCGATTATCACTGGCAGGCTACGGGCATAGGCGCCAATTTCGTGGTTTCACCGGGTAATTCATCGGCGCTGATCGATGGTAAGTTTGCTTATTCCAATTATAATATCAGTCTTGGCCAGATCGGCATTCCGACCGATACCATACCGAGCGCCAGCCAGATCAATGGTTTTGAAGCTGCTATCAATTTTACTTATTACCTGCCCAACTACAGCCAGATAAAATATGGCATGGAAGTAAGCGGGCTGCATACCTCACTTAACTACTACAGCGCAGCCGGTGTGAATACAACAGAAGACAGGCAGAGTACCATGGCGGCAGCGTACTTTTTGTATCGCCAGGTATTCAATGGCAGATTCATTCTGGAACCTTCTGTCCGTGTGCAGTATTATTCTGAGTTGAGCAAGCTGTCGCCCGAGCCGCGCATAGGTGTTAAATACAACATCACCGACAATATTCGTATCAAAGGTTCTGCAGGTATGTATTCGCAGAATATTGTGAGCACAAAATCTGACCGTGATATTGTCAACCTGTTCACTGGCTTCCTTCTCAGCCCAGATCAGCAGATAAAGGATGCCAACGGGCAGGTGGCTAACTCCAACCTTCAGACTGCTTATCACCTGGTTGGCGGCGTTGAGTGGGACATCAACCGTGTAGAGCTGAACCTGGAGCCTTGGTTCAAACGTTTTGGACAGATAGACGAGCTGAACAGAGACAAACAGCCAAATCTTGCTGGTCAGGCCGATTTCGTTGCTGCTTCAGGCAATGCATATGGCGTGGATCTTTCTGCAAAATATTCGAAAGCAAGGTGGTACCTGTGGGGAGCAGCAGGCTACCAGGATGTGGCTTACACCGCAATAGGCCCTGATGGCAACAAACAGACCTACCCGCCACCATTTGATACGCGTTTCAACGCAAATGCTGTGATCTCCTATACCGCGGGCAAAACAAAATCATGGGAGCTGTCTGCACGTTACAACATTCACTCGCCATTCCCTTTCACACAGACCCAGGGTGTTTATGAGCAATTGATGATCTCGGCGCTTAACACGCAGTACCTGAACCAGAATGGGAATATGGCGGTGTTGTATGCTAACGAGATAAACGGGGGCAGGCTGTCGTGGTATCACCGTCTTGATCTTTCGGCTAAGAAACGCTTTGCGCTGAAGAATAAAACGAATCTTGACGTTACCGGTGCTATCACCAATGTTTATGACAGAAATAACATTTTTTACGTAAACCGCATCACCAACGAACGTGTATATCAGCTACCTTTATTCCCTAGCGTGAACGTAACCTGGAATTTCTAAAGCTGCGCACAGCGGATATGACCATCAATAAGTCATTATATCCCATATTATTCATTTTACTGGCCTGCACTGCAGCAGGCACCTCAGTTACGGCCCAGGTACTTTTTCCCGACCAGCCAGGTAACAGGCCTTTGCTGTTGGCCAATGAGCAGCTTCAGCAGCAGCATTATGTGCTGGCGGCTCAGTCGTGCAGGCAATATATGGCGCATATGCCGGAGAAGCCGCAGATCGCGGACGCGTCAGATGAGCAGCAGGCCCGTTATATAAAGACGGTAGCGGGTATAAAAGCCGATGTACCACATGCAATGGCAGACGCAAAGGAGTTTTTGCGGACGACCGGTAACGGGGCCTATGCACAGCGTACTGCATATGCCATTGCCCAATACTATTTCCTGCGAGACCGGTTCGCTGATGCGATCCCGTACTATGAGTCGGCCGGTATAGATAATCTTTCCAATACGGAGATCGCCGACCAGAAGTTTGAGCTGGCGTATTGTTATTTCAACAATCATCAGTTTGACAGGGCGTTGCCGCTTTTTTCATCGATCAAGGAGTTGAAAGGTGGCAAGTATTACAAGGCAGGGAACTATTACTATGGTCTGCTGGCATACAACGTAAACAATTACAAAGATGCCCTGGAGAGTTTTGGCCGCATACGCGACGACAGAGAATACCGGACAGTAGTGCCTTATTATATTGCAGAGGTCAATTACTTTATGGGTAATAAGGCCAAAGCGCTTGAAGAAGCGAAGGCAGATATTGAGGCGCGCGACAAAAGCTATTACGACAATGAGCTGCATTTGCTGGCCGCACAAATTCTTTTTGAACAAGAGCATTATGCAGATGCGCGCCCTTACTTCGAATATTACTACGACCACTCCACCCAGATCAGGAAGGAAGACCTGTATAAGATAGCGTATTGCTTTTACCGCCTTGATGACTGGAAGGGTGCTATCGATAAGTTCAAAATGCTAAACAACACACAGGACTCCCTTGGCCAGTCGTCGATGTACCTGCTTGGTGATTGTTACCTTAAGATAACCAAGACGGGCTATGCGCGCAATGCCTACGGATTGTGTGCTGAGATGCCATATAACAAAGGCCAGCAAGAAGCCTCAATGATACTATATGCCCGGCTCAGCTACCGAATCGGGCATAACGATGAGGCGGTGCGCATGCTGAATTTATTGCTGCGCACTTTTCCGCAGAGCGAGTACAGAGACGAGGCAAAGACGCTGCTCTCTGATGTGCTGCTGAAGACCAATAATTTTGCCGATGCCCTGCGCCACCTGGACGAGGTGAACAAGAAAGAAGACCGCTACTGGAAAGTGTATCAGAAGGCAGCCTACGGCTATGCCGTACAGCAATTTCGCGATGGCAATCTTGCAAAGGCCTATACTTTTTTCAATTTCTCCCTGCAACACCCGGTAAACAGTGCTTATGAATGTGCTGCTTATTTCTGGAGCGGAGAGATCGCTTATCGCCAGCGCAACTTCAACGAAGCCATCAGTAATTGCCAGCAGTTCGTGAACCGCAAGTGCGATGAAAATGAGCTGCATGTGCTAAGCCCGCAGGCAACACAGCAACATGCCTACCTGAACATGGGTTTTGCTGCAATGGAGAGTCAGAACTATAGTTCGGCACAAAACTTTTTCAATAAGGCCAGCCAGGTAAAGGACGGCGACAATTACTCTGGCATGGTGGCCACACTGCGCGAGGCGGACGCTGTTTTTATGCAGCAGAACTACGTGAAGGCCATTACCCTCTACGACCGCATCATAGCATCGGACCCTGCCAACGCAGATTATGCGCGCTACCAGAAGAGCATCATCATGGGGCTGCAGGGCAAGAATAATGAGAAGCTGACCTTGCTGTTATCGCTGGTAAATAACCCGCAGCCATCAGCCTATGCCAACCAGGCCAGGTATGAGGCGGCGGTGACCTGCATAGAGATGGACAAATATCCGCAGGCGCTGATCTACCTGCAGCAGCTTGCTGATAATCCTGATGCAAAGGCGCTTGCGCCCAAGGCGTGGATGAAGATCGGGTTCATCAGCCAGCAGGTGGGCGATAATGCCAATGCGATCACATCTTATAAGCATGTGGTGACAGACTACCCGGCATCAGATGAGCGTATGGCAGCCCTCGATGCCTTGCGCAGCCTTTACATACAGGGCAACCAGCCAGGTGCATATGCACAATTGCTCAGAGATAATAACCTTCCATCGGCTGATAGCAGCGCTATCGATTCTACATACTATGCTGCGGCTGAGACACAATTCTCCACAGGTAAGTGGGAGAGTGCACGCGCTGCTTTTGCCAGTTATCTTGCCCTGAATGCGCACGGTATATTTGCCGTGAGGGCGCATTACTATCGTGGCGAAAGTGAATACCAATTGAAACAATACCCAGACGCGCTGCGCGATTTTGATACCGTGCTGGCATATCCGTGGAACGACTTTGCAGAGAACAGCGCACGTCACGCCGCTGCGATCAGTTTTGATGCTAAAAGTTATGGAGCAGCCTATGACTACTATGGTAAGTTGCGCATGCATGTGAGCAATAATCCGCAATCGTTGCAGACCGCTTTTGCGGGGCTGATGCGCAGCGGCTACAACAGTGGGAAATTTGAGGAATCCGGTTTATATGCCGATACCCTGCTGGCCATGCAGGGCACACCGGCAGAACTGATCAACGAGGCTTTGCTGTATAAAGCGCGCACACTGCAGCATTTTGGTAAGGCAGACACCGCCATTGCGCTTTATCGACAGCTCAGCGGTAACCAGAACGGCGAGATGGCGGCTGAGTCGCGGTACCGAATAGCCGAGATAGAGGCGGGACGCGATAGCCTGAAGGATGCGGAGAATGCTGCTAATGATGCGATAAAGATGTCGTCCGGCTATGATTACTGGATCGTGAAGTCGTACATCCTTCTTGCGGACATACTTACGAAAGAGAATGATTATTTCAATGCCAAAGCCACACTGGAAAGCATTGTGAAACATACAAAGATCGCAGAGCTAAAGGACGAGGCGGCTGAAAAGCTGACGAAGGTGAAGGAGCTGGAAAAGTCGCAGAGCAAGCTTAAAGAAGAATAGAACATGAAGACGATACCTGTCATACTGTTAGGACTATCGCTGGGTGCAACCAATGCAGCCCTGGGGCAGCATGCTGCCGGCGATACAGTAATGAAGGGGTCGACCATAGAAGTGATACAGGCATACAAGCCACAGGTGCGGCAAGCCCCCAAGCCCGAATGGCTGCCACAATTGCCGCCTACAGACACGGTGCACCTGCCGATGAATCTGGAAGTGCCCCAGCAGACGATCTATTATTCTTACAGCTCAGAGCAGTTGCGTCCGTTGGCATTGGGCAAAGATTCTGTGAACAATGCTTATCCCAACTATGTGAAAGCAGGTGCCGGAAATTTGTCCACACTGTACCTGGATGCCGGCTTAGCCACACTGAAAGGTAAGGATTATGAAACGGCGATCCATCTGCATCATATATCGCAGAAGGGCACCCTCCAGTATCAGCAGGATGCGCTGAGTGGTGTGGAAGCTGAAGGCATGCTGCACAAGCAGAAATATGACTGGCACGGCTCGGTGAATGTGGAGCGCAACCAGTTTTATTATTATGGATATAATGCAGCCTCCTTTATTGAAAGCACCGATTCTGTGAAGCAGACCTATACCACATTGCGTGCTATGGCCGACATGACGCCGAAAACGGCAGCGATGAATGGCAACCTGACCTATCATCCCTCTGTCTCTGCATCTGTTTATGATGCGCGCTTCAACTCGTCGGAAACCAGTTTCAATTTCGCAGCGCCATTCAGTTATCATATCGACAACACATTGCAGGCGAACGTAACACTGAGCGGCGACCTGTCTCATGCAAAAATGGATACACTGGGCGGAAGTAACAGCCTGGTGGAACTGTTGCCCGGCGTAACGCTGCACAACAGGCAATTAAGCGGTCGTGGATATATAGGGCTGGCAGTGGGTAAAGGTAATTTTTATGCGCTGCCGGATATAGCTGCCATTTACGACATTCCTAAAACGCGCCTGGAATTGAGCGGGGGCTGGCTGGCAACGGTGAAGCGCAATACGTATGAAGAACTAACGACAGAGAATCCGTACCTGGCGCACGAATATGGTATAGAGCAGACCCGCCGCGATGAGCTGTTTGCCAACATCAATGGCAGTGCCGGCCACCACCTTACCTATGATGTGAGGGTGAGCTGGTGGAATTTTAAGAACCTGGCCACGTTTCTTAACGATGCAGCGTACCCTAACACCTTCAGGGTGCTCTATGACAATGTGAGTGCTATTTCATTTCATGGCTCAGCCAGGTTCGTGCAGGCTGGAAAGTGGTCGGCAGGCGCATCGGCAGATTATTATGAATATTACCAGGGATCGCAGTTATATGTATGGCACCTGCCTTCGGTTATAGTTAAAGCCGATCTGGCGGTGAGGCCGATAGAAAAACTATTGGTGACAGCCTATTTGTCTCAATTGGGCGGTGTACATGCTATCAATTCAAACGGCTATGTAGTCACTTTGTCGCCCGCCCTGGACCTCGGTGGTAGTGCAGAATACCAGTTAGTGCCCAGGTTAACGGCTTTCCTGCAGATAAGCAACCTGCTCAATAATAAATACCAACGCTGGTATGGCTACGACTCATATGGCTTCAATGTATATGGAGGCCTGCGGTTGAAGTTCTGAAAGAAGTAGTAATTTAGGCGCATTATTACGGTAAAATGGACATCGCGAAATATATCGGTCAATACCTGCTCAAGAATAGTTATTGTTACATTCACGGCCTTGGCAACCTGGAGCTGTTGAAGAAGCCTGCCGTTCATGATGGCAAGGCACTTCAGGCAGCAAGCTATGAGATCACAGTAACCTCTGGCGGTTCTATTGACGACAGCTTTGCCAATTTTATTGCCATCAACGAGCAGATCAGTATTTCGAAGGCCGCCAACTCACTGCGCGACTTCAGCATGCAGGCACGCAAGGATATGGCAGAAGGTAAGGAAGTTGTGCTGCCCAACCTGGGCCGGTTCACCGAGGAGAATGGAAAGGTAAAATTCACCACCGACCCTTCTTTTAGATACACACCACCGGGCGTGCCTACCATAAGGAACAGCAAACAGCTTGAAGAGCAGAAGATAATAACGCCGATCACCACACCTCCGTTCGATCCACCTGCCAGCGCCAACTCGGTGAACTGGAGCATGGTGATATTGGTGGTAGTGCTGCTGCTGATATTGCTGGGCGGTGGTTATGGTTATTATTATTACACCAGCACGCAAAGGGCTGCCGCTGCACCGGTTAAGGATACTATGGTAACCCAGCAACCGGTGGTTACGCCGCCTCCGCCTCCTGCGCCGGATACCACTAAGAAGCCTGATTCCACACAGCAAATGCCTGCTGCGCAGCCTGCCCCGGCACCTGCAGCCGATAGCCAGCAAACCGCAACCTATAAAATGGTGATCGGTAATTATACTGCCCGGGATAAGGCCGAAAAGCGATTCCGCCAGTTGAAAATAAACGGCAATCATGTAGAGCTGTTTACTCATGACTCGGTGAGCTATATGGTGCTGGAGGAGGTAAAATGCCGCATTGTTGATACCGCGCATGTGAAAGACTCACTCGGCGTTTTGTTCGGCTACAAGCCGGTGACGATCTTTAAGAAGTAATTTTCGTGCTTTCCGTCGGGTGTAAAGAGTGCACCAGGATATTACGAAAATGGCGACACCTCGAGAATTGGCTGGGTAAGACCGCGCTAAAAATTTTATTTCCCCGATATGTGATAGATTTGCGTTTCAAAAAACGCGTCTGCCAATTGCGGGCGCCACTCTGACCACCTGCAGCCAATGGAGAAATTAAGCGTATCAACAAGAACGAAGGATATTATTACCCTTGCATTGCCTATTTCCATTGCATTGTTCATTCCGCAGGCCAGTTTCTTTTTCAATAACATATTCATCAGCCAGCTTGGCGAGCGGGAGTTGGGGGTAAACGGGATAACCGGTGTTTTTTACCTCATTCTGTCGATGATAGGTTATGGGCTCAGCAGCGGGGTGCAGATACAAATGGCCCGAAGGGCGGGGGAGGAAGACAGGGCCGGCCTGGCGGAGACGTTTATGAACGGTCTCATGCTGTCGCTCATGTTCTCGTTGGGTCTAATGGTACTGACCATGTGGCTGGTGCCGCTGCTGTTCAGTTTCAGCCTCAGCGACAACAACAATTTTTCCATGAGCGTCAACTTTATGTACATCAGGATATGGGGCCTTCCCTTTCTGCTGATGACGCAACTGGTGAATTCATTTTACATTTCCATAGGCCGTTCCTCAGTTCTGATTGTCGGGTCGGCAATTGCTACGGTCATCAATATCGCGTTCGACTATGCGCTTATATTTGGTCATTTTGGTTTTCCTGCTTTGGGTTTCAAAGGCGCAGCCTATGCTTCTGTGATCGCTGAAATATGTTATTGCATCACGATGGTGGCCATGTTTTTTTCGGAGGGGCTGCATAAGGAATACCGAATTTTCAGCTATAGTTCGTTTGACTTCGACCTCTCTATACGGTCGCTGAAAGTGGCATCTCCGTTGATCGTGCAATTCATGTTCAGCATAGGCGGCTGGTTGATCTTCTTTTTCTTTATCGAGCACCTGGGCAGCCAGTCGCTTGCAGCCTCGCAAATGCTGCGGAGTATTTTTGGCATTGTTGGTGTAGGTACGTGGGCACTTGCCACTACCTGCAATACCATGGTGAGCAATGTAATAGGCCAGGGGAAACCCAGTCATGTGCGGGAGGTCATTCTAAAAATATCGAAGCTCAGCCTCGGATACGCGGTGATTCTGTGCGTCCTGTTACTGAGTTTCCCCAGGGAGTTTCTTTCATTGTTCTCTCTATACGCCCACAACAGCGCGCTTGTGGAACTGGCGGTGCCCAGCCTGCGGGTAATAGTGCTGGCTACCCTCATTATGTCTATTTCAACAGTTACGTTCAATGGCGTTGTGGGTACAGGCAATACGCTGGTGAACCTGACCATAGAAATTACTTGTGTGGGCATGTACCTTATTTATTGCTACTTCGTCATCAACAAATGGCACAGCCCGCTTTACCTGTGCTGGGGCTCTGAATTTGTTTACTGGACCTGCCTGTTGCTCACCTCAACACTCTACCTGCGCAGCGGCAGGTGGAAAGGGAAAGAGATATAAGTCAAAAGTCAAAGCCTGAAAGTAGTATAACACAGATAGTACTTAAGATAGTCGGGCGGCAAAAGTTAAGGCAACAAACTGAGTGTTGAGGCAAACAAATGGCGTGGCCCGGAATACCGCTGAAAAGCCTGAATGGGAAATACTTTGAGGTTTTCACTTTTTACTGTTGACTTCGCACCGATCAAATGTTCTCAGCTATGTCCTCCATGCTGATGCCGTTGTGGCTTTCTTCGTAGGTGCATTCGCCGTTTTTGATGACCAGGATCTGCGGTGATTCGTGGTGCACGCTATAGACCTCGGCAATTTTGTTAGAGATATTACGATACCTGATCAGATCGAGATAATAAAACGGTGTATTTGCCGGCGCAGATTCCCGGTCCAGCCTGTTTTTGGCCATCATGCTTATGGAGCAACGGGTGCTGTGTTTGAAGATCACTACGGGCCGTTGTTCACTTTCCTGGTTTATCTGCTGCAATTGCGTTTCGTCCGTTAAATCTATCCAGTTCATGGGGCAAAGTTAATAAGCGCTTCGTAGCTCTGCCGGATAGGGATATAGTTTTCAACAATATGCGCGGTCGAGGTGAATAACCCGCGCAGCACATTGGCGCTTTGCTGCCGGGTAATTACCTTCGCGCATTAAATTATTGTTAATGAAGCATGCATACATGTTCCCCGGCCAGGGGGCTCAGTTCCCGGGTATGGGGAAAAACCTATACGAGCAGAGCTCTGTTGCGAAGGAATATTTTGAACAAGCCAATGAGATCCTCGGATTCCGCATCACAGATGTGATGTTTTCCGGGACAGAAGCCGACCTGAAACAAACGAATGTAACGCAGCCATCCGTATTCCTGCATTCAGTAATATTATTTGAAACGACCCCAGGCTTAAAGCCTGATATGGTTGCCGGTCACTCACTGGGCGAGTTGAGCGCACTTGTGGCCAACAAATGCCTCACGTTCGAGGATGGGCTTCGTATCGTAGCCCGCCGTGCAGCCGCTATGCAGCGTGCCTGCGAATTGGCGCCCTCTGCAATGAGCGCAGTGCTGGGACTGACAGACGAGCAGGTTGTTGCACTATGTGCCGAGGCGGCGAAAGAAACCGGCGAAGTAGTAATAGCTGCTAATTTTAACCAACCGGGACAGGTAGTGATCAGCGGCACGGTAGAAGGAATACGTGTAGCATCTGAAAAAATGAAGGCGGCCGGTGCAAAGCGTTGCCTTTCGTTAACAGTAGGTGGCGCATTCCACTCGCCATTGATGGCCCCTGCAAGGGAGGAACTGGCTGAGGTGATCAACAGTACAACCTTTCATTCACCCGTTTGCCCTGTATACCACAATGTGAATACAATGCCATCTACCGATGCTGCTACCATCAGGCAGAACCTGATAGACCAGCTTACGGCCCCGGTATTGTGGACACAAAGTGTGCTGCATATGGTGGCGGATGGTGCAACGCATTTCACCGAGTGCGGCCCCGGAAAAGTGCTGCAGGGCCTGGTGCGGAAAATTGCACCGGAGGCTGTGGCAGATGCAGTAGATCATCCGACAGAATAGCTATAAAAAAAGAGTGCGACGTAGGGTCGCACTCTTTTTTTATAAGACATTCGGATCACCTCATATCCACAGTTTCAACGCCGGGATGCGTTTTGGCGTCCCAGGTAAAATAGCTGTCGGGGATGTTTGGGTTAGAGGTAAAATTGCTTACAGTATATTGATACTTGTTACCATTCTTCTCCCAGTAATTGCCGCCCACGATAGTTGAAGATGCCTTGTCCACCAGCAACTCTATTTTCAGCAGTTTCTTCTTTGCATCGGTCGGCTGCAGTTCTATTACATCGCACTTTTTGCCGCCTTCTGTGCGTTCGCCTTTGTAGCTGTATTTGTATTCCTTGTCCCAGAAATTAGTGAGCAGTTTTGCCGGCGAAATGGACTGCTCTTCGGCGTTGAAATTGGTCACCTGCACTTCCTTTGCATCTTTATTGTAAGTCCATACGGTATGGTTATCGCTGATGATCTCCTGGCCTGCAAGCTGCACGTGATATTTCTGTCCTTTTAATGAAATATTGCCTTTCCGGCTGTCTGTCACTTTTCCGCCTTTGCCTCCGGTAAGCGTGAGGGAGAAATTTGCTTTCAATGATTTAAGGCTGCTTACTTTTTTGCTAACACCGTCGAGGATCGATTTTGCTTTTGCATCCTGTGCATAGGCTCCGTTTGCAAGAAGGCAAAGGCCAATAGCGCAGGCAGAAAATAATTTGGTCATTCTTTCTGGTTAAGTGGTTAAATTGTCAGTTACAAAAATTATTCCGGCCGCAAAATTACTTCAAAGTGTCCAAAAACTGGTTTAATTCAGATTCCGTTTTGAAATACACTTCCCTTGGCTTGCTGCCCATGGCCGGGCCAACAATGCTTGCGGCCTCCAGTTGATCCATGATGCGGCCTGCGCGGTTGTATCCGAGATTGAAGCGGCGCTGCAGGTTGGATGTAGAGCCGGATTGTGTTTGCACCACAGTTCGGGCACATTCTTCAAACAGCTTATCGCGGTTCTTGGCGTCAAACGATTTGGCTCCGCTATCGTCATCGTCCATCTCCGGTTCGGGAAGCGGATGGGCTTTAGGATAGCCGCGCTGACTGCCAATGAAGTCAACGACATTCTCCACTTCGGGCGTGTCCACAAAGGCGCACTGAAGGCGCAGCAATTCGCTGCCATGAGAGATGAGCATATCACCGCGGCCCACAAGCTGTTCTGCGCCACCGGTATCGAGGATGGTGCGGGAGTCAACTTTGGCAGATACCTTGAACGCTATACGTGCCGGGAAGTTGGCTTTGATGGTACCCGTGATCACGTTCACAGACGGGCGCTGCGTGGCAATAATGAGATGGATACCTACGGCGCGTGCCAGTTGTGCCAGGCGGGCTATAGGCATTTCCACTTCTTTGCCTGCCGTCATGATCAGGTCGGCAAATTCATCTACCACCAGCACTATGAATGGGAGGTACTTATGACCATTCTCTGGGTTCAGTCTGCGGGCTATGAATTTCTCATTGTACTCTTTGATGTTCCTGGCGCCGGCATCCTTCAGCAACCCATAGCGGTCATCCATTTCGTCGCACAGTGCCTGCAGCGTGTAAATGACCTTCTTGGTGTCGGTAATGATCGGCTCCTCTTCGTTGGGCAGCTTGGCCAGGAAATGTTTTTCGATGGTTCTATATACCGACAGCTCCACCTTCTTGGGGTCTACCATCACAAACTTCAACTGTGCCGGATGTTTTTTATACAACAGCGAAACCAGGATGGCATTGATGCCCACTGATTTACCCTGACCGGTAGCGCCCGCCATCAGCAGGTGGGGCATAGTGGCCAGATCCACGATATAATTTTCGTTGTCTATCTTTTTACCGAGCGCAATCGGCAGACTCATTTTGTTGTCCACAAATTTTTCGCTGGCCAGCAGCGTTTGCATGAATACCACCTGCTTATTGGCATTGGGTACTTCAATACCTATGGTGCCCTTGCCGGGTATAGGCGCTATGATGCGTATGCCCAGGGCTGCAAGGCTCAGGGCTATATCGTCTTCCAGGTTCTTGATCTTTGAGATGCGGATGCCTTTTGCAGGTACGATCTCATAGAGTGTAACGGTCGGACCGACAGTAGCGCTGATCTGTTGAATCTCTATGCCGAAGCTGCTCAGTGTTTGTATGATCTGATCCTTATTGCGTTCCAGCTCTTCTTTATTCAGCGAAATGGCCTGTGGGCCGCGGTTGGCCAGCAGGTCGAGGGTGGGGAATTTATAGTCGGGCAGGTCCAGCTCGGGTGCATAGGGTTCGTTGCTGGCAATGGCAATGTGTGCGCCATGCCTTATCGCAGGCTTTTCATCCTGCTGTATCACCTCGAAGGAAAACTCTGGTTCATGACCGTTGCCAGCCGTTATTTCCTCTTCCTCATCACCTTCTTCTTCATATGCTGCAGCGTCCTCTTCTTCGGCCATGAGGTGAGCACTTTTGTCCACTACCTCCATAGCCCATTCTCCTGCATCTTCATGTTCCTCATCTCCGGCAATTTCCAGGGCAGCCTCACCACCTTCTTTCAGTTTGTTGTGTATCGGAGCATCGCCATAAGAGATATGGTCTTCATTGTCTTCGCCTCTGTATGGGAACCCGTTTGTCTCATAGTCGGCGGTCATGTCCTCTTCCATCTCTTCCGGGTCTTCTGGTATCGGAACGGCTGCCGGCGTTTTGTTGAATACGGGTTCGGGTTTCAGGGAAGCGGCAATTTTCTGCGTATGGGCGCGCATGCGCTGCAGCCATGGGCGCAGATCAAGCGCAAATATCACGAAGACGAAGAACAGTACAGTTGAAAGCAGCACCATCCCTGTTCCGGCCGTGCCCAGCAATCCGTTCAGGTAGCCGATGGTCACATTGCCCAGTGCGCCACCCAACGGGAAGGTAGCATGTGGGAAAAGGTAGGTAAGTACCGGCGCCAGCAACAGCAGTATGATGGATACCCAGCGGATGTAGCGCATCACAGGAGCGGCGCGTTTGCCATACACCTGGTGCAGGCCGATAGCGCCTATAAGCAGGCCGATGGTCAGCGACGCGATACCTGCACCCTTGTAAACGAATAAATGCCCGATAGTGGCTCCCAGCCTTCCGCCCCAGTTGGCAGCAACGGGGCCGTGCATCAGGTAATTGAAGAATCCCTTATCAGAAAAGAAGTTATCCTGATCGGTTTTCCATGATTCATTAAGAAAATAGCTAATAATAGAAAAGCAAATGAAAAATCCTGCCAGTATTGCCGAGATGCCCAGGCCAAGACGGATCTGCCGTTTGCGGTCTATATGCAGCGGTAACTCATCTGGCTGCGGTTCAGGAGGCTGAGTCTTGGTATTTTTTTTTGCTGTGGCCATTTAATGGAAAAAACGTGAGTTTGCAGTACAATATTAACCTCAAAAAAGCTTTTTTGTATGAGTAGGCATTTATTTTAATATTGTATGAATATATTTAAGCTGGTTTTATATCTTTGAAGGGTGAATTTTAATGGCGGGCAAACGTTTTTTGCTCCGGCTCTGTCTGTATATTATTAACGTAGTTGACTATGCATTTGAACTATACTCGCTCTTTTTTAAAGTACACTGCAATGTTGCTCATTGTTTTGTGCGGTTTTGGCACTGCTTCCCGCGGCCAGCTCACCGTAACGGGAGGATATACTGCTGCCCAGTTGGCAACCAAGCTGGCTGGTCCGGGTGTAACGGTTTCGGGTGCTTCGCTTACGTGTGCCAGCAATGCATATGGCGAGTTTGTGGTCATTTCCAGTACATTGGGCCTCGATAGTGGAATTGTGCTCACAACGGGTACTGCAGCCACTTCTGGTTTAACATATGGTGTGGATGGTCCGGCAACCGATTTTGCATCCACAGACAATGGCACTCCCGGTGATGCATCTCTTAACAGTTTGCTTACTGGCGGTGTTACTACTCATGATGCCTGTATCCTTCAGTTCGATTTTGCTCCCGACGGCGATACTGTCCGCTTCAACTATGTGTTCGGGTCTGAGGAATATAATGGCTTTGTATGCTCACCATATGATGACGTTTTCGGATTTTTCATCTCCGGCGGCGCTTATGCCACCCCAACCAATATCGCTATCATCCCAGGTACAACCATCCCTGTAAGTATTAACAGCGTGAATTGCGGCGCCAGCGCAGGCTATCCGCTTTCCACCTGCACCTCCCTCGGCCCTGGGTCGCCTTTCTGTGCCTATTATGTAAACAACACAGGCGGCACTACTGTTACCTATGACGGCCTTACCACTGTGCTTACCGCCACTGCTGTTGTAAGCCCTTGCAATACCTACCACCTGAAACTTGGTGTAGCCGACGCATCCGATGGCGTGTACGACTCAGGGGTTTTTCTTGCTGCAGGCAGTCTTACCTCTACACCGCCTGTTGCCATCAGCGGTGTGGGTGTCAGCGGACTTCCGTATTGCGTGCGTGGCTGTGCTGACGGTACTTTTGAATTTTCTACGCCAAGCCCCCACGATACCCCGATAGTGGTTCATTATGTGATCACCGGCACGGCGGTCAATGGTTACGATTATTCCACGATACCGGATTCTGCCATCATAGCGCCAGGTTCACCCAGCACCGTGCTCACTATCAATCCGCTTATCGTTCCTCCTGCAGGCCCTAAGGTAGTTACACTGGAGATCATGGTACCCAATCCATGCGACCCAAGCACTTTCACTATTGGCGGCGTTTCTACCCTCACTATACTCGATTCATTCTCTTACCAGATACTCACTCCGGATACAACCATTTGCCTTGGCGAGTACGTGCATGCGGTAGCCGTTGGAGATACTACCTTCAGCAATATCCTGCATTACACCTGGTCGCCCACTGCCGGTGTCAGTAACGACACGACACTCACAACGAATATTACCCCGACAACTACCACTACCTACACGCTCACCCTCAGCACCATTGCTGCCGTTGGCTGTCCCGATCAGCACGAATCCTTCACTATAGAGGTTGATCATCCTCTGCTTGCCGTAGCCACATACAGCAATCCGTCCGTCTGCGGTTATTATGACGGCAGTATTGAGCTATCGGGCCTGATACCCGGGCTGAATGACACATTATATTATACCAGGAACGGCGCCTCGCAACCTGCAGCACCGATAACCATATCGCCAACGGGCACCTACACGATGACGAACCTTGGTGCGGCTGTCTATTCTAATATATACATCAAGGCAAATAGCTGTTACACCAATTCTGTAGACGTAACACTGGTCAATCCTCCGAAGCCGACGGTAACCGTTGATTCAGCCGATGTTTATACGTGTATGGGGATCCCGATGCAGCTTCATGCATACGTAACAGTATCGCCCACATCCACACCTATATACTATCTGTGGCAGTCGCCAACCTGGCTAAATTCAACCACTATTGCCGATCCTATTGTTACGCCTACAGACAGCGGCAGCAATCAATATCATGTTATCATTAGCCCGGATACTGTCTCGGCCTGCTGGGATACGGCTATCCTCCGCGTGCACGCCGTACGAGATTTTGTGCTCAATACGCCCAACGACACCATTTGTATGGGGCAGAGCATTCACGTGAGTATCTCCGGCAGCGACTCGATCAACTATTCGTGGTCGCCAACCGATGGGGTGGTAACTGCTACAACCAAAAATCCAGTGATAACGCCTACCCAGCCGTGCGTGACCACTTATGTGGTTACAGGTACTTATCATAGTTGTCCTCCGTATGTGCACAGCTTCTTTACTGAAGTAGACACACCCGCGCACATCCGAAACATCATTGACACAACCTGTCTCGGTATTGCCGATACATTCAATTTGACGGTGGCCAACTCAGACTCTGCTTGTAATTATTATACTTATAGCTGGTACCCAACTGCAGGCGTTAGCGACCCGACCAGTCCGAATCCTTCAGTAGATCCGCCGGCTTCAGGCACATATATCGTTACTATCTCGCCGCATGCCGGAGGCTGTGCCATCAACGACAATATTTATATCAATGTTCTGCCGAATCACATCGTTGTGTCGCCAATAGACACTTCTATTTGCCGCGGCAGGGGGCCGATCCAGATCGTTGGTACGGGAGATCCGGCGTTTTCATATCAGTGGCTGCCCACTACCGGCATTGGTGTTTCCAATGTGCTGAACGCCCTGTTGAACCCGGATACGACTGTTGATTATGTGGTCACCGCTTCATTCCACAAATGCCCGGACATGTATGCTTATGTGCACCTGGATGTGCAGCCTAACCCTACCGTTTACATCGGCGGCAACAGGTTTGTATGTATTTTCGATACCATACATATAGCGGCATCGGTTACTCCGCCTTATGCCTATTACAGCTATGCATGGTCGCCGGCTGCGGGACTGGACAATACCACCTCCGGTACAGTTGTTTACAGTGGCACTACAGGCGAAGAAGTTTATGTGACAGTGACCACGCCCGCGGGCTGCACTGGTATAGACTCTGCTTATATTAATGTAAACACCGGACCCGGCACCAGCTTTGTTGCGAACATGGACTTCTGCCCGCACGATTCGGCCGTCCTTACACCGACGCCTGCAACAGCATCCTTCCATTGGTATCCGCCCGTTTACCTGAGCGACAGCCTGAGTGCATCGCCAATGATACATCCGATCACAACAACGGTTTATACTGTGGTGGGTACGAGTGTGCAGGGATGCAGTGATACTGCTATTTTCACTGCCACGGTACACCCGTCGGCTGTAATGCTGATGCCGGATTCTGTGGTTATTTATCCTGGCGACAGCTATAACATAGAGCCGACCACCAATTGCATCACGTTCAACTGGTTCCCGCCTACGGGGTTAAGCAGCACGATCATATCTAACCCTGTGGCCACACCCGAAATAAGCACTAAATACGTGGTTACGGCCAGTACGGAGTGGGGTTGCACAGTAATAGATTCCATCAATATTATAGTGGACGGATCGTCTGTAATGGCCATCCCGAACGCATTTACGCCGGGTAACGGGGTGAATAGCGAATTTAAAATTATAAACCAGGGTATTGCTAGTTTGAATTATTTCCGTATTTTCAACCGTTGGGGAAACCTGGTGTTTGAAACAAAGGACATCAGCGAAGGTTGGGACGGCACCTTTAAAGGCCAGGCTCAGCCGTTTGGAGTGTATGTCTATGAGATACAGGGCGTGACTACAAATGGTGCAGTAATAAACAAGAAAGGAAACATAACTTTAATCAGGTAATTACGATAATTTTATACAATGATCAGGAAGAATATTATCACCCGCTTAAGCCTTGCAGCGCTCGTTTTCTCAGCTTCCGCGTCCTATGCGCAGGATATTCATTTCACACAATTTGATATGCAGCCGTTGGTGATCAACCCGGCTTTTACCGGTATGTTTGATGGTAAAGCCCGTGTGGATGCCATATATCGCAGCCAGTGGAACAGTGTGACCGTAGGTTATAAAACCTATGGTGCATCGCTGGATATGCCGATCAAGGTGGAGCGTAACGGCGATTATCTGGCAGGTGGTCTGCAATTGTTCAAGGATGTGGCCGGGGACGGTAACCTTTCCAATTTTACCGGTCTCGTTTCTATAGCCTACCACAAAACTTTCGGTGGCGGCGGCCTCACTGGCAATGGTAAAGACCTTGCAGTTGGCCTTCAGGGCGGCTATGCACAGCAGAGCATCGACCTTTCAAAACTCTATTTTGCTGACGAGTTTGTGAATGGTACTTTCACTCAGGGCACTACACAAGAGTATAGCCTGGGTCTGGGCAATTCCGTGAATTACTATCTCGTGAATGCAGGTATCAGCTTTTCACAGGCAGTTAGCGATAAATTCAGTTATGTGCTCGGTGTTGCGGCCAATAACCTGAACCAGCCTAACGAGTCGCTGTCTAAAAAGCAAAGCAGCGAAACAAGCCTGGATATGCGTTATACCGGCGAACTGGGCCTGGTGTTGAACGTGTCTGAAAAACTCAGCCTCCGCCCTGCAGTGCTTTACCAGTACCAGGCTTCAGCCAGCGAAATTGTTGCTGGTAACGAATTCCACTATTCTCTCGGGTCTAATAATGTTGGTGAATCAAATACAGGTGTGTTCCTGGGTGGCTGGTATCGTTCCGGTGATGCTACAATGATCACGGGTGGTATCGAATTCTCAAATTTCCGCGTAGGCCTTGCTTACGACTATAACATATCTACACTTAACTCTGCCAGCAACGGGAATGGCGGTTTTGAAATTGCATTGAGGTACATCGCTCCTTATCGTCACAGCGCAAGTTACCGCGCAATTCCTTGCAATCGCTTTTAAGGTTATATATACATATTTTTGGAAGGGCTTAACTTTTTTTTAAAAGCCCTTCTTTTTTTTAAAACCAATTTATACTTTTATATCCAATTATCAATGCATTTGCACATGAGAAAAAATTGGCTGTCCCTGATAGTAGCGACAACTTTTGTTTTTGTAAGTTATAGTTCATTTGCCCAACCTAACAAGAACCTTTTAGCAAAAGGAGGAGAAGATAAGGAGATCGCATTGGCTAATGTGCTGTTTGGAGAAGGTAGCTACTTCAATGCAGTAGACTATTACATGGACCTCAAAAACAAGGATGAAAGAAACCCTTTTTATTCTTACATCATCGGCGAATGTTATCGTTATACCCGCGATTATGTTCCTGCTGCCCACTACTATGTAGAGGCATACTGGCTGGACAGGAAGGATTTTCCTGCATCGTCTTACTGGGCTGGACAAATGTTCAAACAACAGGGCGAGTATCAGCAGGCCAAGGAGTGGTTCAACCGCTTTCTGACTGATAATAAGAAGAACTCTGCTGCAACCAATCAGGCAGACCCTTATCGCCGCCTGCTGTCGCAGAAAACAATAAAAGACTGGAAGAAGAAGGCACAAGTGGAAATAGATGGTTGTGATATGGCCCTGGCTTCTATAAAGGATCCGATGCCTGTTACTATCTTCAACTGTGGCCCGAATATCAATACCGCTTATACTGAATTGTCGCCTTATCCATTTGGCGATACAGCACTTCTGTTCTCAACAATGAATCAGGCATCTATAAGGTACACCACCGGACGCGCCAATGGTGCGACCCTCAAGGAGCACTTCATGGTGTCGCACAAGCAGCCGCGTGTTGATGTGGTTGATTCATTCCAGTGGCCGCTGCCTTTTTATGACGGTGATTTCAACGACCCTAATTTCCACACTGGTAACGGCTGTTATAGCCTTGGTGGAGATCGTTTCTACTACACACGTTGTGCGGAAAGCGATTCAGGCTTGCTGCATTGCGCGATTTACTATTCTCAGTTCGGACAGTCCAAATGGGGGCCATCACAACTGGTAGGTGGTAATGTAAACGAAGAAGGTTCATCTAACACAATGCCTTTTGTTGCAAAGGTGGGTAAGAAGGAAGTACTTTACTTCTCGTCTGACCGTAAGCTGCAGAGTCGTGGTGGTTACGATATCTGGTATTCAGTTATTGACCCGCGCAGTGGTGAGTTCCGTCGTCCGCAGAACTGTGGCAAGCAGATCAACACAAGTTCCGATGAGATCACTCCATATTATGATACTCGTGTAGGCAAACTTTACTTTGCTTCTAACGGTAAGAAATCATTCGGTGGTTTTGATATTTATTCCGCAGATGGTGGTCCGTCACGTTACACGAACGTTCAGAATATGGGCTATCCTATTAATACATCTGCAGATGAGCTTTACTTCATCAAGGATCCATTGGGTAAACCAGATGCTTATGTAGTATCTAACCGCATAGGTACTATTGCGTTAAAGAACCCAACATGCTGTAACGATATCTGGCGCATACAATACGAGCCTCGTCTCGTAGTTATGGGTAAGGTAGTGAGCAAGAAAGATCAGCAGTTGATCTCTCAGGCTGTTGTAAAGATGGTGGATCAGAAAGCGGAGTTAGCAACTTACAACTCAGAAGACGGTACCTTCCTGTTCCAGATGCAGCGCAACAAGTCTTATGTGCTCACAGCTGACAAGCAGGGTTATACCTCTTCCCGCGCTACAGTAAGCACTATGTCTGTGAAACGTTCAGACGCTGATGATACTGTAAATGTGACCATCTATCTGGATAGCATCAAGCAGAGCTTCAGTGTAAGCAATATCTACTACGACTACGATCAGGCTACACTTCGTCCTGAGTCAGTTGCATCATTGGATACGCTGGTCAACTTCATGAAAGACAACGCATCATTGCTTGTAGAGATATACTCTTATACTGATGGTAAGGGTACTCCTGAGTACAATGAAGCGCTTTCTCAGCGTCGTGCACAATCAGTGGTCGATTACCTGGAAAAGAATGGTATTGACCGTGCAAGGATGACGCCGAAAGGTTTTGGACCTAAGAACCAGGTTGCTTCTGAGAGCGTAGATGGTGGAAAAGATAATCCGCAAGGCCGTCAGCTTAACCGCCGTACTGAATTCCGCATTATCGGTGACCTGCCTACCCGCCGTGTACTTTATAACAGTGCTATTCCGGGTACAATGGATCAGCAGGAAAAGAATCTGAAGATGCCTCAGGAGGCTGAAGATGAGCCTGCAACTCAGGGCACAAAAGAAAAAGAAGGCGACGAATAAGTTTCCTCAGATCATATTCTCTAAGAAAGGCTGGTATGTTACCAGCCTTTCTTATTTTCAGCATGTGTGAGCCTGCATTGTCCCCCAGGTTTGCTGACAAACAAAAAGCAGGGCGCTTAGCCCTGCTTTTTATCTTATTTAAAGTGATTACTTATTTCTTTGCTTTCTTACCGGAATCTAATTTAAACGCTTTGCGCACTTTCTCAACATAGTCCAGTTGCTCCCAGGTGAATAAATCCACTTTCACGTTTTTCACTTTTCCGTCTGCACTCTTAAAGCTCTTTGTCACTGTTTCCGGCTTGCGGCCCATGTGGCCGTATGCCGCGCATTCGCTATACATTGGCTGGCGCAGTTTCAGGCGCTCCTCAATAAAATACGGACGCATATCAAATACACCTTCCACGATTTTCCCGATCTGGCCATCGGTCATATTTACTTTAGCCGTGCCATTAGTGAAAACAGCTATGCTGGTTGGTTTAGCAACACCTATGGCGTAAGACACCTGCACCAGGGCTTCATCGCATACGCCGGCTGCTACCAGGTTCTTGGCAATATGGCGCGTGGCATATGCCGCAGAACGGTCCACCTTGCTTGGGTCTTTGCCTGAAAAGGCTCCGCCGCCATGAGCTCCTTTGCCGCCATAAGTATCTACTATGATCTTACGGCCTGTAAGCCCTGTATCGCCATGTGGTCCGCCGATAACGAATTTGCCGGTAGGATTGATGTGATACTTGATATTGTTATTGAAAAGGTGCTTGTATTGAGGATAGCTTTTCAGCACGCGCGGGATCAGGATGCTTTTTACATCTTTGGCAATGCGTTCCTGCATCGCACGTTCTTCTGCAAAATCGTCGTGTTGCGTGGAGATAACTATTGCATCTATCCGCACCGGCTTATTATCATCGCTGTATTCCAGGGTCACCTGGCTTTTTGCATCAGGCCTCAGGTACTTCATCTGCTTTCCTTCCTTACGGATGGCAGCGAGCTGAAGGAGCAGGTTATGCGCCAGGTCAAGGGCCAGCGGCATATAATTGTCCGTTTCGCTGGTGGCATAACCAAACATCATGCCCTGATCACCGGCACCTTGTTCTTCTTTCTTTTTGCGTTCAACACCCTGGTTTATGTCGGGCGACTGCTCGTGTATCGCAGAAAGGACGCCGCATGAGTGCGCCTCAAACATATATTCACTGCGGGTATAACCGATCCTGGCAATTACTTCGCGCGCTATGGTTTGAACGTCAATATAAGTGTTGCACTTCACCTCGCCGGCCAGCACCACCTGTCCGGTGGTAACCAGTGTTTCGCATGCTATTTTTGATTGTGGGTCCCAGGCCAGAAAATTGTCGACTAAAGCGTCTGATATCTGGTCGGCTACTTTGTCAGGATGTCCCTCTGATACAGACTCTGATGTAAATAGATATGGCATTCGTATGTATTTATGTGAAAAATCAGGATTATTCTACAGTAACTGATTTAGCAAGGTTCCTTGGCTGATCGACATTGCAGCCGCGCATGATAGCGATATGATACGCCAGCAACTGTAGCGGTACGATCGTGATCAGCGGAGTGAGTATCTCCTCTGTTTCCGGAACCTCAATGATGTGATCGGCCAGTGCGCGGATCTGAGTATCTCCCTTATGTACTACAGCAATGATCTTGCCTTTACGGGCCTTTACTTCCTGCACGTTCGATACTATTTTCTCATAGGCGCTCTTGTTGGTAGCCAGGAACACAACCGGCATGTTCTCGTCTATCAATGCAATAGGGCCGTGCTTCATTTCGGCTGCGGGATAGCCTTCAGCATGTATGTAGGAAATTTCTTTGAGCTTCAGCGCACCTTCCAGGGCTACCGGGAAATTATAACCGCGGCCCAGGTACAGGAAATTGCTGGCATCTTTATAAATGGAAGCGATCTCTTTTATCTGTGCATCAAGCGCCAGTGTTTCCTCTATCTTTTTAGGGATGTTCTCCAGTTCATAAAGTATCTCCCGCAATTTGGAGGTAGGGATAGTGCCCTTAACCTGCGCGATCTGCAGTGCAATAAGCGTTATCAGCGACACCTGTGTGGAAAATGCTTTTGTTGAAGCAACACCTATCTCCGGTCCGGCATGAGTATATGATCCTGCATGTGCCATGCGGGGTATGGAAGAGCCAATGACGTTGCATATGCCGTAAATGAGCGCCTGGCGTTCTTTGGCTAATTCTATTGCTGCAAGCGTATCTGCGGTCTCTCCTGACTGCGAGATGGCGATCACCACATCAGACTCTTTAATGATCGGGTTACGATAGCGGAATTCCGATGCATATTCCACCTCAACCGGAACCCGGGCAAGGTCTTCGATAAGGTACTCGCCTATGAGGCCGGAGTGCCACGATGTGCCGCAGGCGGTAACAACAAAGCGATCTGCCTTGTCGATGCGGTTGATGTACTCATTGAGTCCGCCCAGTTTTATCCAGCCGGCCTGTGCGCTCATACGGCCACGCAAAGAGTCTTCAATGGCCTTTGGTTGCTCATAGATCTCTTTCAGCATAAAATGCTCAAATCCGCCTTTTTCGATCATCTCTAAGGAGAACTCCAGCTTCTGGATCTCATGCGATTTTTCCACATTACCGAGTGTGCGGATGGAATAGCTGCCATTTCTGTTCACAACGGCATATTCCTTATCATCGAGATAAACAACATTCTTCGTGTATTCAATGATCGGCGACGCATCTGATGCTATATAATACTCATCATCGCCAACGCCAATGACCAACGGGCTTCCCTTGCGTGCAGCCACCAGCTGGTCGGGGTTATCCCGGTTGATCACAACAATGGCATAAGCACCTACCACTTCGTTCAGTGCAATACGAACTGCATTGTCCAGTGTGGTATTTTCGGTTTTCATCACCTCCTCAATGAGGTTCACCAATACTTCGGTATCGGTGTCAGACTTAAAATTATATCCACGCTTCTGAAGTTCTTCTTTCAGTGCAGCGTAATTCTCAATGATGCCGTTGTGAATGATGGCAAGCCGGCCCGACTGGGACAAATGAGGATGTGCATTGCGATCATTAGGTTCGCCATGGGTGGCCCAGCGGGTGTGCCCGATGCCGATAGTAGCACCTATTTTGTCACGTTCCACGATCTTCTCCAGATCCACCACTTTCCCTGCCTTCTTGAAGACGGTGAGGTCGCCATTGAGCAACGCAATTCCGGCGCTGTCGTACCCTCTGTACTCCAGTCGTTTAAGGCCCTTTATCAGAATAGGGAATGCTTCCTTATTACCGATATAACCTACAATACCGCACATAACTATCTAGTGTTTTAACGATGAATATACAACAATTAGCTTAGCACGGTAAGCCGGGTTGGAATAATTCCCGCCGGCAGCAACCATACGGAACGCCCCATAGTAATCCTGGGTGCCGTTCAGATGCAAATGGATTGTGTCGTTTTGGGCCGCTATGCTGGAGATCACTTCCCTGGGCAGGCCGATAGTATAGGTAAGCATATTCGGATGGACATCCGTGTGGACACCACCGTCGATCATTGTGTATGTTGAAAGGCTATAGACCGGTAACTGGTCTTGCAGCAGGTAGGTGAGCCCGGCGGTTGTGCCGGCGGGATAGGTGCCACTGCCAATGCCTGTCGGGTAAACTCTTTCCGGCCCAGCGTAGTTTGCCAGTGTGTAATTGGGCAACAGCGTCAATTGTAATTGAGCCTTGTTGATTACAACTCCGGGAGGTATGGAATTGATGCCATATATTTTTACATCTATTCCAGGTCCGGGTTGATTTTGCAGCGCTATGATGCTATCATTGGCTTGAGAAGAATGAATGAGATTATTGACAGGGTAACGGCTGAACGACTTAGTGACATTATTAAAGTGAGCGCATGAACCGGTAGCATAGCTGAATGCAATGCTATCGGCCACGGTTGGCGCAGCGGTGTCGTGATAGAATACCAGTACTTCTGCCTGTTGCCAGTCTGCTGTGCCATCAAGTCTGAAATAAGGCATGGCAGTGGAGCTGGTCCGCGTATCGGTAGGGCGCACACAAAGCCCGTTGAATGCATTAACGAAACCAACAATAGGGTCGGTGGAAGAATAGCCGGCCGCCAGTGCCGGGTTTAGTTTTGTAAGGAACGGCACTAATTTCAATGGAATATGAAGTGCAGAATAATTCCGGCCGGTTGCATACACCGAATCCTTTAAATGATAGACATTGACCGTATAAGGGTCGCTGAGCGGATGCAATTGGTCGATGCCCTTATTATCGCCGGCATAGTAGGTACTGTAATAGCCCAGCGTATCCGACATATAAAATACCTGGTAAGACTGAGTCGCAGTTTGATCTGAGGTATCGCCGTAAACCAGGTTGCCGTAAGGCAGTACCAGGATAGCGGAGTCCGCTACCAGATTGGCAGTAAACGTAAATCCGGCCTCGGAAGGGGCTACCTGGAAGAACGTAGATCCGGTCATTGTGCCGAAGAAAGGATCGGTCACCACGCCTGCTGCCTGATAGGCGGCAACATCGGTGAGGTTGGTGCTGGTGATCACCGAATTATCGTAATAGGTGTGCGTAATGCAACTCAGTTCCATAGTGCTTACGCCGGCCGTATCGTTGGACGGAGAAACGGAAGAACTGATGAGCGTACGCTCGCGGCATGCCCCAAGGGCAACTGATAATATGGCAACAGCAACAATAAGGCTGGTAAAACGAGACTTCAACAACTTTAATTTAAGCGCTAAGATGGTGAAACATATTCTAAGACTCTGTTAAGCTTTTATAAAGCTCGAGCAGCGGGGTAACATCTTCCTTCCAGCCTTCGTCATACTTAACGATCTTCTTATAGCGGCTTGGTTTCAATTCATCTGTTACCGATTTGCTCACATCGTCTGAGCCCATCACCACCACGTCGGCATATTTACCGGCGCCAATGGTAAGCGCAGTGTTCGATCCTTCTTTATAGCTTTCCAGGTCCTTGTCCTTTATCTCATTGCTGATGATCGCCTTCTTGATGAAGTTGGCGTGCAATTTTTCCTTGAACTGATCGGCCTGGGCAGTATAAACAACTTTTGAATAGCTGAAGACCGGCTCCTTTTTGTAGCTCGTCTTCAGGAAAAGGGGTACCAGCGAGGTCATCCAGCCGTGGCAGTGAATGACGTGCGGCGGCCAGCCAAATTTCTTAACGGTCTCGAGGGCACTTTTGCAGAAGAAGATCATGCGCTCGGCATTATCCTCAAAAAAGTTGTCCTGATCGTCGCGGAAAACAGCTTTACGCTTGAAATAGTCCTCATTGTCCATAAAATAGACCTGAAGGCGTGCGTTAGGCAGCGATGCTACCTTGATCATCAATGGGTAATCGTCTTTATCGATGATCACATTGATACCTGACAGCCTGACAACCTCATGAAGCCTGTGCCTGCGTTCATTGATCACGCCGAAACGGGGCATGATGACGCGTATTTCCAGTCCGGAATCGAAGGTTTTTATCGCTAACTTGTTCAGTATGTGGGCAAAGTCCGTAAATTCGGTATATGGAGATAACTCGTTGGCAATAATTAATACTCTTTTCTTTGTGTCTGCAGACATTCTTAAGATTAATTATTAATAAATAATGACAAATAATCTGCAAATTTACGGAAATATTGAATAACAACCGTATTTTTCGCATATTCGCCGCTAAAGCAAGGAAATGGTCATCTTCAATCACATCCACGAACTGCGGGCCTACATACACCAGGAAAAGCAAAAGAATAAGGCGGTAGGGTTCATTCCGACAATGGGGGCGCTGCATAGCGGGCACATCTCGCTCATTGCCCGGGCACGTGCCGAGCACATGCTTTCCGTATGCAGCATTTTTCTTAATCCCACCCAGTTCAACGACAAGAAGGACCTTGAAAAATACCCGGTATCCACCGAAAAGGATATCGAATTATTGCTAAAGGCTAATTGCGATGTGTTGTTCCTGCCTTCGGCAGACGAAATATATCCGGGTGGGCCCGATAATATAGCTGTTTACGATTTCGGATACCTGGATACGATATTGGAAGGTGAAAAGAGAAAAGGCCACTTTAAAGGGGTGGGCCAGGTAGTGGGCCGCCTGTTGGAGATAGTAGCGCCCGACAGGCTATACCTGGGCCAGAAAGATTATCAGCAGTGCATGGTCATATCGCGCCTGAAGGAGTTGATGGAACTGCAGTCCCTGCGCCTGGTCATTTGCCCTACCACCCGCGAGGCCGATGGCCTGGCCATGAGCTCGCGCAACAGGCGGCTTACCGACCCGCAAAGGGTGCTGGCGGCCACTATTTACCAATGCCTCGTTTCAATTGTATCCAAAAGTGGCTCGGCCAGCTTTGATGTCATCCGAAGGGAGTGCCGCGAATTGTTGCAGGCCAAAGGTTTTGAGCCCGATTATATAGCGCTTGCCGATGCGCGCGACCTGCGCCTCCTGTCGAACTACGACCCCGGCGTGCCCATGGTAGCCCTGATAGCCGCCCGGATAGGCGAGGTAAGACTTATAGATAACATGTTGGTGAACACTACCCTGGATAACCTGATCGTGGGCACCCTCACCAGAAGCACTGTACCTGTATAAATGTTCATAGAGCCATATAGCGGTAAAAGGAAGGGCTGGATAGAAGTGATATCCGGCTGCATGTTCTCCGGCAAAACCGAAGAGCTCATCCGGAGGTTGAAGCGCGTGCAGATAGCCGGGCTGAAAGCCGAGATATTCAAGCCGGCCATTGACGTGCGCTATCATGAGATCGATATTGTTTCGCACGATGCCTCGCGGGTGCGCTCCACGCCGGTGGACAATCATTTTAATATCCTGCTCATGGCATCGTCGGTTGATGTGGTGGGCATTGACGAAGCCCAGTTCTTTGACCCAGGCATAGTGGAGGTGGTGGAAGACCTGGCCCTGAAGGGTGTGCGTGTTATAGTGGCCGGCCTGGATATGGACTACACAGGCAAGCCGTTCGGCCCCATGCCGGCCTTGCTGGCGCGCGCCGAGTACATTACCAAACTGCACGCCATTTGTGTGAAATGTGGCGAGATAGCCAATTACTCTTACCGCATCATAAAGGTGGATGAACAGGTGCTGCTTGGCGAGAAGAACATTTACGAGCCCCGCTGCCGCCGTTGCTTCTACGAGAAAGATTAGTGTTTTGCCGGCGCAGTCCAGCCATTGTATATACCCCCCAGAGTATCTATTTCCTGTTTTAGCGCGGCCGTCCAGGTATTCATGGTATCTATATTTACTTTGGCGTGCCGTGTAAATGTTACTTTGTTGGCTGCTATGCGGCCATGAAGCTTTTCGGTGCTGCGCACGTCGAAGCCGTGGCGCTGCAGAAAAGTAGTGAACGACGTAGTAATAGAATCGGTAGGGAATGCAGCTTCAAATACTATGTCGCGGGCTGTTTTCAGGCTGTCGCCGCTCTGCAGTATTTTCATCATTATCTGCTCATTTTCCATCCATATCTTCATCTCATCAGTAGGGTAGAGGAAGTTGAGGTACGAGCGCCATTCGGGGTCGTAGCGGATGTTGAGCACATAATCGCGGTCCTTGAAATTGCGGCGGTACATGCGCTGTATGGCCGTGCGTACGCCAAAGCTGTCCTTTACATAATAGTAGTTCAGCCGCTCGCAATGGTATGTGTAGGTGCCGCATAGCTGCAGCGGTGTTACGCCGGTAATAAATGAAGTGGAGGCATCGAGTATCTCTTCCAGTTCCGGTATCTCATCGCGCGAGGGTATGCCGTCCTTGCCGCAGTTTTTTGCTTTGGGTCCTGTGACCACCAAAAAGGGCAACCTGTGGTCGGGCGCTTTGTCGAACAGCCCCATATCCACAAGTATAGATGCCGGCTTGCCATCTATACGGGCCATGTAGGTATCCCAGTTTTCCTGCGCGTATGCACTGCAGCCTGCGAAACCTGCTGCTATGGCTATGAGATATTTCTTCACACCTGCAAAGTAAAGCACCACCGGCTCACAACTGCCGCCTTTAAGGAAATTTTGGCTAACAGCTAAATAATGCAGCCATCCAATATATTACTCATCAGTATTTTATACCTTTAGCCATAAAATAACACAACAATGAAAAAACTGATCTTTTTACTGATGGCCATTGTGGTTATCGGCAACACGACATTCGCCCAGGGTAAAGCCGATAAGAAAGCTAAACCTGTTACTGAAAAGGCTGCAAGCACTAAGGGCGATAAAAAGGACGGCAAAAAAGAGGGTAAGAAGGAAGATGCCGGCAAGACAGGCGGCAAGATGAAGAAGGACGGCACCCCCGATATGCGCTATAAAGAAAACAAAGAAAAGAAAGCAGGCCCTATGAAGAAGGACGGTACGCCTGATATGCGCTACAAAGCCAATAAAGACGCCGCCAAAAAGAAGGGCGACAAAAAATAGCCAAACGATAATGTCTTGAAAACAGGTTACCTGCAGCAACTCGTAACCTGTTTTTGTATTTTTACTTTTTATTCTTTACATCATGTCATTCAAACTCCTTTCTTTTTTTGTTGTTGCGGTTGCAATGGCGAGTCTGTCATCATGTGGCCCCAGCAAAACGCAGTGGGCGGAGTATAAGTCTTCAGACGGGGGCTTTTCGGTAAGTATGCCGGCGGGTATAACTACCTCGCAAAAAACGGAGGTAACGCCATTTGGCAAGCAGACCGTGCACTTTGTGTCGTGGAAGCCATCTGCGTTTTCAATAAGTAAGGTAAAGCGTATGGAAGTGCGCTATATGGACTGCCCCGTGCGCGTGATCAGCGACTCGATAATGACCGAGGTGATGCTGGATAGCAGCATCAATATGCGCAAAAAGGATTTTACGGAAAAAGAAATCAATTCTGAGAGTGTGTCTTTCAATGGCTATCCCGGCAGGGCTTTCATCTGGGACCAGAATAAAGACAATACCACTGTTATTCTTAAAGAGTTCTTAGCCAATGGCCACTTGTATGACCTGGTGGTTATTGTGAAGAGCAACCAGGGTACCTCTACAGAGGCAGCCGACTTCTTTAATTCATTCCAGATAATAAGGCAATAACTATGGACCTGCGTGGCAAAACGGCATTCATTACAGGCGCCAGCAGGGGCATAGGCGAGGCCATAGCCCTGAAGCTGGCCGCAGAGGGCTGCAATGTGGCCGTAGTGGCCAAGAGCGTGGCGGAGGACCCGCGCCTCGGCGGCACTATTTACTCTGCTGCGCAGAAGATAAACGAGGCCGGTGGCCGCGGCCTTGCCGTGCGCTGCGATATACGCAACGAAGAGGACATACTGGCCGCTGTGCAGGAGACCATCAGCTTGTTTGGCGGCATAGACATACTGGTGAACAACGCCTCTGCCATCATGCTGCAGGACACCGAAGCGCTGGAAACAAAACGCTTTGACCTGATACATGACATCAATGTGCGGGGCACATTCCTGGTCACTAAACATTGCATTCCGTTTCTCAAAAAAGGTTCCAACCCGCATATACTCACACTTTCGCCACCGGTGAACTTAGACCCGAAATGGCTGTCGCCAAATGTGGCCTACACCATCAGCAAATATGACATGAGCCTGATGACCCTGGGCTGGGCCGGTGAGCTGAAGAAGTATGGCATAGCAGTCAACAGCCTTTGGCCGGTGACCACCATAGCCACTGCCGCAGTAAAGAACCTGCTGGGCGGTGATGCGCTGGTCAACCGCAGCCGCAAGCCGGAGATACTGGCCGATAGCGCTGCTTACATCTTCCAACAACCATCTGCCACCTGCACCGGCAACCTGTTCCTGGACGAGCAGGTGATGGCCATGGCCGGCATCACCGACCTTGACCAATATGCCGTGAACCCCGGCGGCCCGCTGCAGAGAGACCTTTACGTTTAATGGCTCAATGGCTGAATTGCTGAATGACTCAATGCCTGACCACTCACTGGTCGAAGGAGTTCCTTCGTCCCTAAAGTTGCAAGGTTCGCTTGCTGCGCAGCCAATAAGTAACTTGCTAATTGAGGGACCTATTGAGGTAAGTTTGTAAAGACCTTGCCAGGATGGTTTTGCAGTTCATCGAGGCGTTTTTTTATCGAATCGAATGAATACCTGCCATGTGTTAGTTTAATGGGCTCATCTTTTATTACATCATCCGTGTGACACAGCGACCTGATGATCATTAGTGGATTTATGTTGGCGTATTTTCTCTCGCAGGCTTGCATCATTTGCTCCAGCGACAAATAGCAAGACAGGTAAGCCACGTCCAGAAAGTCTTTTACCCTTGTGCCGTTACCGACTATGGCATTCAGCTTCATGGCCGCAATGTCTTCGAGGCTGGCAAGCCTTACTCCTTCTTCTGTTTTTATTGGTTGGACCAGCGGATATGTGTGTGTTATCAGGTCGACCTGTACCCCATTGATCGCTCCTTTCAGCGTATTTTTGTGTTTGTATGCTAATTGAAATTTATATCGATCAATAAGGTGGTTGAGCGCAGCGCTTTCATCAAAGGCCTTTTCGGAGAACAAGTCAATATCAATGCTGATGCGGTGACCTATCTGCAGGGCAAGCGCGGTGCCACCTACCAGGAAAAAGTCATTTATCTGGTCATCCTGCATTAGTTCGGTCAGGAGTTCCAGTGTTGCGGGCGAGACAGTTTCCTTTCGTAGCATTTCAGTTCTGTTATTGGGATGTGGAAGATGCGGGCGGCGAAGGCCATATCTTCGTCACTGAGGTAGGGCATCGTTCTTATCGCGTCTTCCACTCCGTCTTCTCCATACAAATTCAGTATTGCCCACCAGTCGGCTGGCCAACCCCGCTCTATGACCCGCTGCACCACTACATTTCTCATTTTCTGATAGTCGAAAACTGAGAGGTCATACTCCCACAGCAGCGACGGATCCACCTGTGCTTCGGGATGCTCTTTATATCTGTTCAGGTAAATAAAGTTCATGTTTCAATTGCGGTGGACGACCATACAAATATAAGGCTATGGGCTTAATAGGGATAAGCGGGTATGCAATTAGTTCATCACTGCTATCCTGCGAACGGAGCGGGTGCCATCGGGTGCTGATATGGTCACTGAATAATTGCCGGGTGACAAATGCAGGCCGGCGATGTTCATCTGCACTACGTTGGCGCCTGCAGTGGCATCGTAGGTGATTGTTTTTTCAAGCTGGCCCAGTGTGTTGCGCAGCTCAATATGCAATGGCATGGCTTGCGGCACCGACAGCGAAATGTCCACATAATTTACTGCGGGATTTGGGTAGAGTCTTACCTGGCTGATGGTGGTTGCGGGTGTGCCCACGCTCACTATCCCGTTTATCCAGGTAACGGCGGTCGTTACCACATTATCCACGCCACGGCAAACGCTGTCTTTATCGAACCACACGGGCTGATCGACCGGTAACGACGTATGCGACAGATAAGATGTGTCGCTGCCTACCTGGAAGAAATTGACCGCCTGGCGCGATGCAATGTAGGTGGTGCCGGGCAGGGTTACCGGCTGGTATGCGCCAAATGCACCGGCCGTGCTTTTGCCAAACAACCGCACGTCCATATCATGCTTAAAGAGTACGGGCATAAAGTCTCCGGCGCTTATAGCATTGGGACCGCAAAGCATTGCGACAGGGTTAACAAAGTAGTTGGGGTCGTTGTCGGTAACGTCATACCATCCGGGAAAGCCTGTGTTCTCGAGATTCAGCCGGTTAGTGTCGTAACGGTCGCCATAGCCCACCCACGATGCGTCGCCATTATTCAGATACTGGAATGCTTTTTCGAAGGCCAGGAAGCTGCCGCCATAGTTGGTGCGTATGTCTATGATGAGGCCATTGACAGCACTGTCTTCGACCAGTGTTTTTACCGCATTATACAGGTTGTCGCCGGTCATATCTGCGCAGTCGTACAGGTAAACGTAGCCAATGTGCGTGCCGCTGATAACACCAAATGACTGGGATATGTGACCATAGTAATAATCATAGAAAGAAAGTTTGTATATTCCTGCTACGGGCATTTGCTCGGTGCAGAAATCCTCATAATACACGCCATTCATGAGCGACGTGGGGAGATTGACGAGCGAGCCATCGCATTTGCGGATGTTGATGGTATCGAACAGGTACCAATTTTCGGCGGCGGCTTGTATATAGCGGTGCATAGTGGCCGTATCAGTAGATCCCTTATACACGGAATTGGGTAACCAGCTACTGAGCATGGTGTGGACGAGTGTGGTCCAGGGAATATTATTGTAACCCAGGATGATATCGCCGGCCTGCAGGCCAAACGGTTGATCGGCATGGGCTGAGTAGACCAATGCCAGCGTATCCTGGTAGGTGGTGACACATGCACCCAGCAGGCCCGACTCGCCCCGGAAGACCGGCAGGCCCTTATAGATAGTGGCGGGGAAGTTGACCGTGTCATCGTAGAAATGGCTGTGCCCGTCATTTACCCATTGCATGAATTTATTGATAACGGAGGCAAACCGGCCGCGGCTGATGCCACTGGTGGCTGCCGAATCGATGGCTACGGCCTCTGAATCCCAATTATAGGCAGGCAGGTTGATGAAGCAGGCATAGGCAGAATCGAGATCGTGCCAGTAGGCATTGAAGACCGCCATTTTCTGGTCGCCGGGCAGGCCCGCGCCCCAGGTGGAATCGACCAGGTGCGTCCAGACAGAAGTATCGAACACATAGGTGCTGCCGCTGGTGGTTTTGGCCTGCAGGGGTCGTGCTTTGGCCAGTTCCAGGTTATGCGAGCGCATGGGCAGCCCGGTAGGGTCGGACAGCAGCGGCTTGCCGGCAGTTTGCGCGAAGCCGGTGCATACGAGGGTGCATAGAAAAATGATAGTAAAGATCTTTTTCATGAGCAGATGGTTGTTATAGGATAGACGACCGGCAAGCGCGACATCTTGGGTAAATCTAAAAATAAGTCATAAAATTTATGAGTATTAAAGTTAATAGCAAGCTGTGGTATAATCAGCTTCCGGGGCATTGCCCGACCGGGCAATAATGCCCTAATCGGGCAATGGTTATCCACAGTAGGCTTGTATGGGGTTGTGTTACAGTGTTTTATCATCCACATCGTCATTTCCTGCATTGCCCGATGATGCCTTGCGGCGGTCAGTTGTCAGCTTTCAGTGGGTTGAGTCGCAATCGTCCTACGCTAAGCTACGGCGGGCGATGTCCCTCCTTCGCTGAGCTACGGCGAGCGATGTAAAATTAGTGCATAGTAGTGGTGGGGGAGTGGCGGAGTTGCATGATGACGTGTATAAGCGTCATGATGGCGGATTTTTGGAGGTATGATGCAGGTTAATTAGCTGATGTGATGATGAGCTGATCCTTTACGCGAGTGAAGAACACTGCCGTGGGTGGGAGCTATTGTAATTGTACGTTCCGGCGCGAGAACCCTACTTTTTCTTTTGTTTGCCCAAAAGAAAAAGTAGGCAAAAAGAAAAGGGCCCTTCTGCGCAAATGGCTCCGCCTGCGCAGAAGCAGCCCGGCTGCGTGTCATCGCAGCGGATCTTGTGGCCCGCTGCAACAGCATTGCTTTCGCTTTTCTATGAGCGTTTTCTTTCTATAGGCAGGGGGGTGTGAACTGGACGCAAGTGAAGAGCACTTAATGCAAATGAGCTAACCGAAATTTGTATATTTAATCACAGGCGCGCATGGTCGCAGGCTTTCGCCGCAGGGCTTTGCGGCGAGCAACTGCAACGGCGGGCAATCTGCTATTTTAACTGCTTATGAAAAAGAACCAAGTTATCCTCAGTTTGCGATTGATGGCTTTGACGACCTAACGCATGATGAGATCACCGAAATGGTTGGATTGCAGCCAGCGAAGGTCTACAAAAAGGGTGAACGATTGAACCCCAAGTTCGCTCGTTTGTCGAAGATGAATTCCTGGATATTAGATCCGCCTTGTCCGGAATTTTCATCGTTTGAAACACAGATGGCCGCACTCCTCGGTATTATTGAGTCTAAAATGCCAGTCTTTAAGCGGTTGGCGATATCTTCTGCTCTTGAGTTTTCCTGCGCTATTTTCATCAACAACCATGAGGAAAGTACGCCGTGGGTTCACTTAGATGGACGATACAATTCGGTTGTTGCGCAAGTGCCTATAGAATTTGATGTAGATCTGTATTGTTGACTGAAAGCTCCCACTCGTCCGCGATACAATCGCGGACGAGTGTAGCTTTTCACTTTTTGCCTTATACCTCCATTTGTAAAAACTTTCTGGTTTTCACTTTTGCCTTTTACCTTATACCTAACTTTGCACACTTATGAGTAAAATGGGTAAGGTGTTGGTGGCCATGAGCGGCGGTATTGATAGTACCGTGAGCGCACTGATGCTGCATGAGCAGGGCTATGAGGTGGTGGGCATTACCATGAAGACGTGGGACTATGCCAGCAGCGGCGGCGGCAAAAAAGAGACCGGCTGCTGCAACTTAGACTCGTTCAACGATGCCCGCATGGCTGCCGTGGAGCATGGTTTTCCGCATTATGTGCTGGATATACGCGAGGAGTTTGGCGGCCACGTGATAGAAAATTTCATTGACGAATACATCAACGGCCGCACGCCCAATCCGTGCGTGCTGTGCAATACGCATATAAAATGGGCGGCGCTGCTGAAGCGCGCCGATGCCCTTGGCTGCGATTTTATAGCCACCGGCCACTATGTGCGGGTGCGCGAGGAGCATGGCCGCCATGTGCTGAGCAAGGCCCACGACCTGACCAAGGACCAGAGCTATGTGCTGTGGGGCCTGGGGCAGGACTGCCTGAGCCGCAGCATTTATCCGCTGGGCGACATGCTGAAAACGGAAGTGCGCCAACTGGCGTGGGATATGGGCTATAAAGAACTGTCGAAAAAGGCGGAGAGCTATGAAATATGCTTTGTGCCGGATAATGACTACCGCGGTTTTCTGAAGCGCAATGTGCCAGGGCTGGAGGAGCGCGTGGAAGGCGGCGATTTTGTGCTGACGGACGGCACCAAGGTGGGCAAGCATCGTGGCTATCCTTTTTATACCATAGGTCAGCGCAAGGGGCTGGATATAGCCCTCGGCAGGCCGGTGTTCGTTACCAACATCATCCCGGATACCAATACCGTGGTGCTGGGCGAGGCCCACGAACTGCAGGAGGGCGAAATGATGGTGCGCGGGCTGAATATGATAAAATATGATGCGATAAACCCCGGCATGCAGGCCGTGACCAAGATACGCTACCGCGACGCGGGCACCGAAAGTGTGCTGACACCGGCAGAGGGTGGGGTGCATGTGGCCTTTGCCCATAAGGTGAATAGTATAGCCCCCGGCCAGAGTGCCGTTTTCTATGAGGGGGATGATGTGATAGGCGGCGGTATCATCCAGCGGTCTATTTCGGATAAATATGTTGGTTTGTAATTCGTACTGTGGAGGTATCGTGGAATAATTTATTCGATATACAGCCTACGCATATTTTACTTATTTTCGCTTCTTTAACTATATTTACGCTAAATCTTAGTTGCAGGACACTATGGTAAAGAAGACGGTACCCTCCTTGTTGTTGGCGGTAATAGGTTCAATTGTGTTTTTTTCATGTTCTAAAAGCACCAAAAGCACCATAGATACCACCGTCAACTATTTCCCTATCGCGCTTGGCAGAGAGGTTACGTATGCGGTTGACTCTATTGTTTATAATGGCGATAGCTGTTACCAGACCGAGACACGCACCCAGCTCAAATACGCTATAACAGATACTTTCCGCGATGGCAGCAACCGCCTCAGCTACCTGATGACGGTTTACAGCCGCCCGGATGCCAGCGCCGTATGGGGGCCGCTGAAGACGATAACGATGACCGTAGCAGGCATTCCGCCGGTATCAACAACACCTGCGGCCGATGCGCCAACAACCGATCTGTATTACACACAGGACAGGTGCCAGTTCACCAAACTGATATTCCCCATCCGCGAAGGACAAAGCTGGGCGGGCAATACAGCAGTGAATGTAGCTGATCCGCAATATGCCTTCCTGGCCAACTGGAACTACCAGTACCAGAGCATGGGGCAGTCGTTCAACAATGGTTACATCAACTTCGGCAACACAGTTACGGTGCTGGAGCAGGACCAGTCGATCAACTACCCTACCATCGACTCTAATGTAGATGCCTCCCGCACCTATGCCAAAGAGGTGTATGGCTATAATGTGGGTATGATCTACAAAGAGTGGACGCACTGGACCTATACTGCAGCGCACGTAGGCGCCTGCATCAACGGGTACAGCGTTGTAATGCGCGCTATAGACTACCACTAATATACTGCTTATGTGCAGGAAGATCCTATTACCGCTGTTGCTGCTGCTGATGGCAACACCCGTGTGCCATGCCACACAATATGCCTACCAGGTAAACTTTACTGATAAGAATGGCACACTCGGTTTCAGCGATTCCCTTTCTTTTCTATCGATCAGGGCTATGGCCCGCCGCGATGCGCACGGCATAGTGCTGGACAGCACCGACCTGCCGGTGACCCATGCTTATGTGGACAGCGTGCTGGCACTGACGCACGGCAAGCTGCATGAGGTATCGAAATGGCTGAACATGTGCGTGATACTGATCGGTGACAGCACCCAGATACATGCACTGGACGGCATAGCCTTTGTGGGCAGCGTGCGGCTGGTGGGCTACTATGCTACTGCACTGCACCGTGATGCAAGACCCATGCATAGAGCGGGCGCTGCAAATAAGACAACATCGGGTTCCACCGACTATGGCGATACCTGGCCACAGACCCTGATGGTGGATGGCAATGTGCTGCATGATGCAGGCTATAAGGGGCAGGGTATGATCATAGCCGTGCTGGATGCCGGTTACCTGGGTGCGGACACCCACGAAGGGTTTGATAGTCTGCGCAACGATGGGCGCATTGTGGATGTGCACAATTTTACACTCGATACTTCCTACGTTTATTCTTACGACGACCACGGCACGAGCGTACTCTCCACCATGGCGGGCTATGTGCCGGGCACATTCATAGGCTCGGCCCCGCTGGCATCGTATGCACTTTATGTGACCGAGGACGATAATTCTGAACAGCCCATAGAGCTGCTGAACCTGCTGTGTGGCGCAGAGCGTGCTGACAGCCTGGGTGCAGATGTGATCACGTGCTCGCTGGGGTATGACACCTTCAACAACCCGGCTGACGACTTCAATTTTGCAACCGACTTTACCGGGGTATATACACCGGCGGCAAAGGCAGCCAATATGGCCACCAAAAAGGGAATGCTGTTTGTGGCATCGGCAGGTAATGAAGGCGGCGGTAGCTGGAATAATATACTCACCCCCGGCGATGCGGACAGCGCGCTGACCATAGGCTCTGTGACCAACACCGGCGTAAATGCCACCACCAGCGGCTATGGGCCTAATGCGGCAGGCCGGGTGAAGCCGGATGTGTGCGGGCTGGGCCAGTATGCCTATACGTTTACCAGCGGCGACGGATATGCGCTGCAGGATGGCACCTCGTTCAGCACACCACAGATAGCCGGCTGGGCTGCATGCCTGTGGCAGTCATACCCTTCGGCACTGCCGGCAAGGGTGCGGGCAGCCATCATACAATGCGCAGACCATTATACCGATCCCGGGCCGCAGATAGGCTATGGCATACCTAACTTCGGCTGCTCATCCACCGACATTATGTGGCTGGCGGTGGCAGGGCCGGTGGCGAACGGCGCAGACATTGTTGTGGTGAATCCTGCTGCCAACGAACTGAACATAATGGTGACAATGCCCGAGGCAGAAACTGTTCAATTTGAACTGAGCGATGTGAGCGGCAAAGTGCTGGCGCGCTTCTCTGCTTCATTTGCCAGCGGTGCCAATCCTGCCTATACACAAAACGTGGCCACCCTGCCTGCAGGTATGTACTTGCTGCGTGCAGCCTGGAGCGGCGGCACTATTGTGAAGAAAGTGATCAGGAACTGACCGCACAAGACCGTACTATTTTATCCATGACAGACACCGCCTGGCTATCCCGCACAGAACTACTGATAGGTAAGGAAAAACTGCAGCAACTCAATAATGCGCATGTGCTGGTAGTGGGCATGGGTGGCGTGGGATCGTTTGCGGCGGAATTCATTTGCCGCGCAGGTGTAGGGGAAATGACGATAATAGACGGCGATGTGGTGGACCCCAGCAACCGCAACCGGCAGTTGCCCGCACTGGCCACCACGCATGGCATGGCCAAGGTGCACCTGATGGCCGAGCGCCTGATGCAGATAAACCCCGAATTGAAGCTGCACGTGATCAAAGAATTTGTGATGCCGGAGCGGGTACATGAACTACTGGCCGGCAACCCCGACTACGTGGTGGATGCGATAGACAGCGTAACACCGAAACTTACCTTCATGAAGGCTGCATATGAACATGGACTGCGCATGGTGAGTTCAATGGGAGCCGGCGCACGGCTGGACCCAACGCAGTTGCAGGTAGCCGACATATCGAAGACGTATAATTGCCCCTTTGCGCAGCAGATAAGGAAACAATTGAAGTATGCGGGAATAAAGAAGGGAATAAAGGTGGTCTTTTCGCCGGAGGAGCCGAGAAAGGAATCGCTGATGCTGACGGATGGCAGCAATTTCAAGAAGTCGGCCTATGGCACTATATCCTACATGCCGGCCACGTTTGGGGCCGTGGTATCATCGGTGGTCATCCGCGACATCATAGAGATGTGATCAGGAGCCGGGCGATACGTATTTGATGTTGTGCTCCAGGTACTCGTTGAGGTTCAGCGAATAGCCATTGAGCTCCGTAATGCAATACTGCAGATCGGTCAACAGTTGGCCACGAGCCGGGTCTGGCAGTTCCGGGTCCTCCAGAATGTTCAGTAAGCCCTGGCAGTTGGTGATGGGTCTGCGTATCTCGTGAGAAACCATGTGCAGCATATTCTCCAGCGATTGCTGATACACTTTCCGGTCTTCCTCCATTTTCTTTTTTTCATCGATGGGAATGTGGAGCGACAGGTAACCGGAGATGTTACGGCTGGCATCTTTTATGGGAATGATGACGGAATTGACCCAGAAGAAAGTACCATCTTTGGCCTTGTTCTTAATTTCGCCCGCCCACATTCTGCCGGTGGAAATGGTCTGCCACATGTGCGCAAAAAATGAATCAGGGTGGTAGCCCGAGTTGATCTGGTTATGCGGGTGCCCTTGCAGTTCGCGGCGGGAGTATTTCGAGATGCGGCAAAAATGACCATTGGCATAGGTGATGATGCCATGCGGGTCGGTGATGCTGCAGGAGATATTGGCCTCCACTGCGGTTCTGAAAGCACTGAGCGTGACGAGCGCTTGTTCCTTTTTACGTTTCTCTGCCATCACATCGTTCACGTTCCTGCCCACAATGAAGATCTCTGCCAGGTTGCGGTCATCGTCATAGATACCGGTTGCCTTCCACGATACCCATTCCTCCCGTCCGGGTATGCCGGAAAGGTGAGACGAACAGACGCATGGCTGCTCGTAAGTGATGGACCGGACCAATTGTGTTACCTGTTTGCCGCGCTCTTCCGGAATGTAGTCGGTAAATATGCTATCGTTGAGCTCATCGCGTGTGCGGCCGAGGAAATGGCAGTAGGCATCATTGACCGATCGCCGGATCAATTGCGGGTCCAGCACGAAAATATAATCATCGCTATTGAGTAAAAGGCTATATCTGGCTTCCTGTGTATTCATCTGCGCAACTTTTGGTAATTGTAATGCGTGTAGCTACATATGAAAATACAATTTTGTATTGAGTTGACTAACAGGTAGCGGCTAAATTTTTAACTTTTGGTAAAAGATATTTACAGGCGCAAGACAAATGGACGTATTAGCAGACCGGCACGCGACATTTTGTCTTTTTTATTATTTGGCAAAAAAATTGCCGACTATATTAGCGCTATGTTTTTTAAAAGAAAGCAGGATATGAGCAATAATATGCATAATGATAAGAATATGAATGGAGAAGGGGCAGACAACTTGTCGCAAAATGACATGGATGAAGCTTTATCGAGCATGCTGAATACGGATGACAGTGGCCATGGCGAAAAACTGCTGAATGACGACGAACGCGGTGGGGATGCCGACAAGCTGCAGGCAGAGGTGAATGAATTGAAAGACAAACACTTGCGCCTGATGGCAGAGTTCGAGAATTACCGGCGCAGGACATCAAAAGAGATACTGGACATCAGGCTGACAGCGGGCAGGGAAGTGGTGCAGGCATTGCTGACCGTGCTGGATGACATGGGCCGTGCCGAGGTGCAGTTGGAAAAATCGGGCGATGTGGCTGCGATAAAAGAAGGTGTTTCGCTGGTGTTCAACAAACTGCGGAACGTGCTGCAGCAAAAGGGCCTGAAAAAGATGGATGCGGCCGGTGCAGATTTCGACCCGGACGTACACGAAGCCATTACCGAGATACCCGCGCCAACCCCCGACATGGCCGGAAAGGTGATAGATATGGTAGAGCCGGGCTACTACCTGAACGATAAGCTGATAAGGCATGCCAAGGTAGTGGTAGGCAAGGGTAACGACGCATAATTAATTCATACAAATACGCCTGCTTCGGGCAGGCGGGCAAACGCATATGGCAAAAAGAGATTACTACGAGGTATTGGGTGTAGCCAAAACGGCCACAGCTGATGAGCTGAAAAAGGCCTACAGGAAGATAGCGCTGCAATACCACCCCGACCGCAATCCCGGTAACAAGGATGCTGAAGAAAAATTCAAGGAAGCAGCAGAAGCCTACGATATATTGAGCAATGCCGATAAGCGTGCGCAGTATGACCGTTTCGGGCATGCCATGGGCAGCGGGCCGCAGGGCTTTGGCGGCCAGGGCATGCGCATGGAAGACATCTTCCAGAATTTTGGCGATGTTTTTGGCGATGATATGTTCAGCAACTTTTTTGGCGGCGGGCAGCGCGGCGGCGGACGCCATCAGGGCACACGCGGGGCCAACCTGCGCATAAAGCTGAAGATGGATTTTGGCGAAATAGCCAACGGGGCCAACAAAAAAATAAAAGTAAAAAAGTACGTTACCTGCAATACCTGTAATGGCAATGGCGCCAAGGACAGTGGATCTATACAAACGTGCGGCACCTGTAAGGGGTCGGGCCAGGTGCGCAGGGTAACTAATACCTTTTTGGGGCAGATGCAGACGGTGACCACATGTCCATCGTGCAACGGCGAAGGAACTACCATCACCCAGAAGTGCGGTAATTGCAAGGGCGAAGGCCGTGTGTATGGCGAAGAAACCCTGAGCCTGGACATACCTGCCGGTGTGCAGGATGGCATGCAACTGAGCATGGGCGGACGCGGCAATGCCGGCGAACGTGGTGGGCCTCCCGGCGATCTGCTGATACTGATAGAAGAAGAAAAGCACGAGCATCTGCAGCGCAGAGAGCTGGATGTGATGTACCAGTTGCACGTATCCTTTCCGGATGCGGTGCTGGGCACGCAGGTGGAGGTGCCGACCATAGATGGCAAGGCCAAAATAAAGATACCTGCAGGCACGCAGAGCGGAAAGGTATTCCGGTTGAAGGGTAAGGGTTTTCCTGCATTCCAGAGTTATGAAAAAGGCGATGAGCTGGTAGAAGTGAATGTGTGGTCGCCAACCAACCTCACACACGAGGAAAAAGATATGCTGGAGAAACTGAAGAACTCACCCAACTTTAAGCCGGGCCCCGAGGCCAGGGCGGAACGCGAGGACCGCAGTTTTTTTGATAAGATCAAGGATGCATTCTCATAATAAAATGTTGAGCTAACAGAGAGGCCCCGCACAATGCGGGGCCTCGTCGTTTTCGGAGGCTGCCGCGTGTATCGCATTAATTAATTATTTTGCCGGCGCATATGGTATTCAGCAGCCTGGTATTCCTGTTCTGTTTTCTGCCGGTCTTCTTCTTCCTCTATTATATAGCCGACAGGAAGTATAAGAACGGTGTGATACTTGCGGGCAGTATCTTTTTCTACGCCTGGGGCGCGCCGCGGTTCATCTGCGTGATACTGGCCACTACCATTATTGACTTTTATGTGGTGCGGGCAATGGATGCATCGACCCGTGATGGGCGCAGGAAACTGCTGTTGCTGTTGTCGCTCTGCATCAACCTCGGACTGCTATTCTATTTCAAGTATGCCAACTTCCTGGTTGAAAATGTAAACCACCTGCTTGGCAAATTGCACCTGCATGAATGGCGTTTGCTGAAGGTGGTGCTGCCTATAGGCATATCGTTCTACACGTTCGAGACCATTACCTATGTAGTCGATGTTTATCGCAAAGTGCATAAGCCGGTAAAAAGTTTTCTCGATTATCAACTGTACATCATCCTTTTTCCAAAGCTGATCGCGGGTCCCATCATTCCGTTTCATGACATAGCCGATCAGATCAACGACCATGTAGAGCATGAGACCGCGGAGAACAGGCTGAGGGGTTTTTACAGATTCTGCATAGGCCTGGGCAAAAAGGTGCTCATTGCCAATATACTGGGCAGCGCAGCCAGCGATATTTTTGCTGCCACTGGCCATATTGGCACGGGCACTGCCTGGATGGGTGCGCTGTGCTATACCTTCCAGATCTATTTCGATTTTTCGGGCTATTCGGATATGGCCATAGGGCTGGCGCTGATGATGGGCTTCCGGTTTGCAGAGAATTTCAATAACCCATACACAGCGCTATCGATCACTGATTTCTGGCGCAAATGGCATATATCGCTGGGCAACTGGATGCGCAATTACCTGTATATTCCACTGGGGGGCAATCGCGTAAGTAAGCGTCGTTTGTTCTTTAACCTGTGGCTGGTGTTCCTGTTGTCGGGTTTGTGGCATGGGGCTGCATGGGGTTTCATTTTCTGGGGCGCCTATCACGGTTTCTTCCTCGTCATTGAGAGATTATTCCTGGGTAAGTGGCTGGCCCGGCTGGGCAAGCTGGCCTTTATTTACACCTTTGGCGTGGTGCTGGTGGGGTGGGTCTTTTTTAAGTGCGAATACATGCATCCCTCGTTGCAATACCTGCACGAGATGTTTTCGCAGCACGCGCAAACAGCAGCATTGAAGCGCGATCCCGCTCTGCCTTTTACGCTGGGCGTAGCAGTATTCTTTTCGTTTTTTGTATTGCTGCCCTGGGGCCGGAAGATTCAGCAGAAGATATTTTTTGAACCATACCCCATGTGGCGCCACTATGTGATGTCGCTGGTGGCTATTGTGCTGCTGTTCCTCTCGGCAGGGCATATTACATTAAGTACCTTTAACCCGTTCATCTATTTCAGATTTTAAGCGATGGAAATGAAGAGTGCTCGCGGACGGCTTTTTCTTTTACTGGCATTGCTGGTATCGCTGCCATTGCTTAATTCTGTGCTGCACATAATTGATAATACTCAGCTGCATGGGGCAGCATCTAAGGTAGAGCTCACACCCTTATCGCCAGAGAGTTGGTGGGATGGCGTATTTCAGCGCGAACGGAATGACTATGTGAATGACAGCATCAGCCTGCGGCCCGACCTGGTGCGGGTGGCCAATCAACTGGACCTTTGGATGTTTCATAAAACCAACGCCGCATCTGTGGTCATTGGCAAGGATAACTACCTGTATGAGGCTCCCTACATAAACGAATATGATGGGGTGGACCAGTTAAGTAAAGACACGATAGCACTGGCATGTTACCGGCTGCGCCGCTTGCAGGATACGCTCGATAAACTGGGAAAGACGCTGGTTTTCGCCATATCGCCGTCAAAAGCATATTATTATGCCGACAAGCTACCTACGGAGTTTTCGGGGAGAGCGAAGGCCACCAACTACATGATGATGAGCGAATATGCGCGGATGCAGCATATCCGGTTCATTGATTACAACGCATGGTTCCTGGCCATGAAGGATACCACACATCATGTGCTGATACCAAGGAAGGGCATACACTGGTCGGAATATGCAGCGCGGGTTGCCAGCGATTCGCTGGTATGGCTGATAGAAGCCAGCCGGCACATAACGCTGCCACACCGGAGGGTACTGAGGATCTATGACACGCTTGTTCCACACGATCCGGACATCGACATATCCAGGATACTGAACCTGGCCGTGCCTATAAAAGACGAGCTGCTATCCTACTATACTCTGGATGTGCCGGACACAGCAGGAACAACGCAGCCGAAAATGATATTCCTGGGCGACAGTTACCTGTGGCATTGGGCAAGCGATGGCATTATGTCTGACATGAGCCGGGACTGGGAATTCTGGCATTACTTCTACGAAGTGTGGACGCCTGACGCCATCGGAGGAAAGACTACGGTTGTGAGTATGCACGATCATAACTGGAGCGATGTGCTTAACAGGTATGATTGCCTCGTCATCCTGTATAATCCGATCAATCTGCCGTCCTTTGTCAACAGCACAGGGGCGCTGCATACCATCTACAGTCACTACTATCCGAAAGGATAAGATCAGACAGGCAAATTCTTCTGTTTTTTGATCACCATTGTGTGGGTCATTGAGTCGTGCCAGGGATTGGCACCGAATCCGCTCAGCGGCTCAAATGGGATCATGCGGCAAAGTGACCGCAGAAAAGCTTTCTTCCAGCCGATGCGGGAAAGGTCGTAGCTCTCCACTGCTACCGTGCCGGTTATCACTTTTCCGAGAGAGCGCCCTTTAGAGAGCGCCTCTATTGATGTGTAGATCAGGATCATTGCAGGTATGCCGATCAGGTAGCCATTGAGCCGATCATTAAAAAATTCAGTAATAGATTCTGCATCTGCACGTTTCGCAGCCATCACTATGCCAATAATGAAGGAGACGAGCATGACGAATAAATAGGCTATCGCCAGGTCGATGATGAAATTAGCGAATCGCTGGACCGTAGATGCTTAGGAGAATTGCGGTCCCTGTTCCCGTTCCAGCTCTTCAAAAACGGAGGTTTCTGTGCTTTTTTCCATAGGTATATTTTTTGTGTAAATAACCGATATTTTTCGATAATACAAAAGGCAGATGTGTTTATTTCCTTTTCCTTTTGCGCTTCTATGACTACTTTAGCCGCCTAAACGTAAGTACATGAAACTGCTGGAAAATAAAGTGGCACTGATCACCGGCGCGAGCCGCGGCATAGGCGAAGCGATAGCGATGAAATTTGCGTCAGAAGGCGCTCATATTGCATTCACTTACCTGTCATCGGAAGAAAAGGCACGGTCGCTCGAAGAACGCTTATCAGCCATGGGTGTGCGGGCAAAAGGATATAAAAGTGATGCCGGCGATTATAAGGCGGCAGAGCAACTGGCCAATGATGTAACGAAGGAATTCAATACCATAGATATTTGTGTGAACAATGCAGGTATCAGCCGGGACAACCTGCTGCTGCGCCTGACGCCCGAGCAGTGGGATGAAGTGATGCAGGCTAACCTGAAAAGCATTTTTAACCTGACGAAACAGGTGATAAGGCCGATGATGAAAAACCGCGCCGGCAGCATCATCAACATGAGCTCGGTTGTAGGGCTGAAGGGCAATGGCGGACAGAGCGCGTATGCAGCTTCCAAGGCAGGGATCATAGGTTTTACCAAAAGTATTGCCCAGGAGATAGGCAGCCGGAACATACGTTGCAATGCAATAGCGCCAGGTTTCATTGAAACAGATATGACGCACTACCTGAAGGATGGGGGCGCAGAAAAATGGTTTGAAAAGATACCGCTGGGTCGCTTTGGCAAAACAGAGGATGTGGCCAATGCAGCGTTGTTCCTGGCCAGTGATATGAGCGCTTATATAACGGGGCAGGTGCTGAGCGTATGCGGAGGTATGGCGCTTTAATGCCGGTGTTCATTTTGGGGTAAGCGACCGTTGTGCGGCAGCGAATGGGATGCCGCGGTGGCTGCAGAACACCCTAATTGTCAAATTGTTGATTTAATTTTGCCTTTTTAAAACACAGAGAATGCAAAAAGTACATGCGGCTATAACAGCCGTGGGGGGATATGTTCCGGAGTACCGGCTGACCAATGCCGAATTGGAAACCATGGTGGATACTACGGATGAATGGATACAGACCCGCACAGGCATAAAGGAGCGCCGCATACTGAAGGGCGAAGGGAAGGGCAGTAGCGATATGGCGGCAGAGGCAGTTAAAGTGCTGCTTGCCAAACGCGGCATAGCGCCAACTGATATAGAGCTGGTGATCTGTGCTACCACAACCCCGGACATGCAGTTCCCGGCGACATCCAACATCATTTGCGATAAAGTTGGCATGACCAATGCCTGGGGATATGATATAAATGCCGCATGTAGTGGTTTTATCTATGCGCTCACTGTTGGTTCTCAATTTATTGAGACCGGCAGACATAAAAAGGTGCTGGTGATAGGTGTGGACAAAATGAGTTCTATCATGAACTACGAGGACCGCGCCACCTCCATCATATTCGGCGATGGTGCTGGTTGCGTGCTGCTGGAGCCCAATAATGAAGGTTATGGCATTCTTGATTCTATTCTGCGCACCGATGGCAGCGGCAGGGTGTATCTGCACCAGAAGGCCGGGGGATCGGTGAAGCCGGCCACTATGGAAACGGTAATGAACAAAGAACATTACGTGTACCAGGAAGGTCAGGCGGTATTCAAATTTGCCGTAAAGAATATGGCCGATGTGGCCGCAGAAATAATGGCCCGCAACAACCTGACATCAGACGATGTAGCCTGGCTGGTGCCACATCAGGCCAATAAGCGCATCATAACAGCTACAGGCGAGCGGATGGGCCTGCCTGCAGAGAAAGTGATGGTGAACATTGAGCGCTATGGCAACACAACCAACGGTACATTGCCTTTGTGCCTGTTTGAATGGGAGAGCCGGCTGCATAAAGGAGATAATATCATACTTGCCGCTTTTGGGGGTGGATTCACATGGGGGTCTACTTACATTAAGTGGGCCTACGACACCCAATAGCATGTTTGCGGGCCTTACCGGGCCAGTGCGGGGACAGAGGGTGTGGAGATGAGACAGGCCGGGCCGGCAGTTTTTTTTAAATGGTCTATATTTTTCTTCAAATATTTAATACTTTAGCCTTTCGAAATCTGAGAAATGATGAACGCTAAACTGCGCCCGATACTTCTTGCTGCCTTCCTTATCCTGGGTATTACTGCTACTGTTACCTATACTGCCTGCCAGAAAGACCATTGTAACAATGTTGCCTGCCTGAATGGCGGCTCGTGCGACGGAGGAAACTGCGTATGCCCTGTTGGTTTTGAAGGGAACCGTTGCGAGATCATTACCCGCGATAAGTTTGTAGGCAATTATAACGGCGGCGACAGCTGTTCAGTTTACGGAGCCAGCGGATATCCGATACACCTTTTTGCCGTGCTGGATAATCCACGTGAAATGGTGATGAAGAATTTTATTAATGTGAACGTTGACAGTGCTATTTGCACCATGCAGTCAATAGACTCCTTTACGTTCACAGGCAATAATAACAGTACTACTTACTCCGGCACTGGTATTATTTCAAATGATTCCCTGCGCATGAGCTATCATGTGCAGCACGATACCATTAACTACGATTGTCATTACCAGGGCCTCAAGTACTAAGATGCCCGGTTTCCCGGTGTTTTAAATAATGTTAAAATTGGGGGTTGAGCCTCCCAGGCAGTCGTGCCATAATTGGGCGGATTGTATTACATTTGTCTGCCTTTTATCGCAAGCATTTACATGAGAAAATATTTATTGCCGCTGCTTTGTATAGCAACCCTGTCCTTTGTTTTTACCTCCTGTTCCGAGAAATTCAATATCGCTGCGCCTTATAAGAACATAACGGTGGTGTATGGCATTCTGGATAAGGCAGACACCGCCCATTACATTCGCATCGAGAAGGCCTTTCTTGATAATAACAAGAGTTTTCTGACAATGGCCCAGGTGCCGGACTCCAGCTATTATGCCAATCTTCATGTTGTGATCAAGCGGATCAGTATGTCTTACGGTAACGTGGTGGACAGCATTTTGCCCGTGAAAGTGGACCTGGCCAATGAGGGCTACATAAAATCGCCTGGCGCCTTTTTCACGGCTCCTAACTATGCTTATAAGTTCAAGGATGTGCTGAACCCGGAATATATTTATCGCATATTCGTAACCAATGGTTCATCCGGCGAGACGGATTCATCAGATGCGCCTATTATAGAAGATCAGGATACTACTGCTTTCTCGGTGAATATGTTCGAAACATTCACCAACCTGTTAGGGCTCGGTATTACCTCGTCCAACGAGAATTTACATACGGACTTTATCGGGCAATACAATCCGCCTGCCGATTTCAACTTCGAGGGTTCATTATCTCCCGTTTACGTGATGCAGATGTACATCCGCTTCAACTGGCTGGATTCCAATACAGTGACTGGTGTGAAGACAGTGCGCTACAGCGATTATAACGTGGATCAGCAATTGATAGCTTCCAGCAGTAATCAATCATTCGATTTCAAGCTTACCAACCTGGCATTTTACAATGCCGTGAGTGCGGGCCTTGGCACACCTGGTGATTCTGTTACGGTGCGCCTGATGGGCAAGCTTGGTCTTACGTTTTATGCCGCTACCAACGATTATTATCAATACATGCAGGCATCGGCGCTGCAGGGCGTAGGGCTTACTGCAACAGATGTGGAGCCTACCTATACCAATATGAAGGGCGCCAATGTGCTGGGTTTGTACACATCGCGCGGGTCGCGGACAGGGCAGATAGCACTGACACAGCAAACTATAGACAGCCTGATGGCCAGCCCGATAACGGCCAACGCCAAGATCGTCGGCACGGCTTACTAAACAATGTAAAATATTTATATAAATGCCTTAATGGGTTGTCCATTAAGGCATTTTTGTTTGTTGTGACATGGCCACTGCCAATATTGCAGTTGCCGGCCCGGTGGCATTAAGATTGATGTTACAATGGCGAACCTTAAAAAATTGCACAATAATATATAGATACTATGGGAAAGATAATAGGAATAGACTTAGGAACAACCAATTCGTGTGTTGCCGTAATGGAGGGTAACGAACCAGTGGTGATAGCTAACGACGAAGGCCGCCGCACCACGCCATCGGTAGTGGCTTTTATGAAGAACGGTGAGCGTAAAGTAGGCGACCCTGCCAAGCGCCAGGCCATTACCAATCCGCACAATACGGTGCAGTCCATAAAACGTTTCATGGGCCGCAGGTTTGACGAAGTGACGAATGAAATATCTCACTTCACTTACAAAGTAGCCAAGGGTGACAACAATACACCACGTGTGGATATTGACGGCCGCCTCTACACACCGCAGGAAATCTCTGCGATGATCCTTCAGAAGATGAAGAAGACCGCTGAGGACTTCCTGGGCCAGGAAGTGAAGGAAGCGGTGATCACTGTGCCTGCTTACTTTAACGATGCACAGCGCCAGGCAACCAAGGAAGCCGGTGAGATAGCAGGTCTTACCGTTCGCCGTATCATCAACGAACCTACAGCAGCAGCCCTGGCTTATGGCCTGGACAAGCAGCATAAGGATAGCAAGATAGCCGTGTTTGACCTTGGTGGCGGTACATTCGATGTATCCGTACTGGAACTGGGTGATGGCGTATTTGAAGTGAAATCTACCAACGGTGATACGCACCTGGGAGGTGATGACTTTGACAAGGTGATCATGGACTGGCTGGCTGATGAATTCAAAAAAGACGAAGCAATAGACCTGCGCAAGGATGCTATGGCCTGGCAGCGCCTGAAAGAGGCTTCAGAAAAGGCAAAAGTGGAGCTTTCATCATCACAGGAAACCGAGATCAATCTGCCCTACATTACGGCAGTTGACGGCGCCCCTAAACACCTGGTGCGCAAGTTGAGCCGTGCAAAATTTGAGCAACTGGCCGACAGCCTTATAGAGCGCACACTGGAACCATGCCGCAAAGCGCTGAAAGATGCAGGTATGAATACCAGCGATATTGACGAAGTGATACTGGTAGGTGGATCGACCCGCATACCCAAGGTGCAGGAAGTAGTAGAAAAATTCTTTGGCAAGAAGCCGCACAAGGGTGTGAACCCTGACGAAGTGGTAGCAGTAGGTGCTGCTATACAGGGCGGTGTATTGACCGGAGATGTGAAGGACGTGCTGCTGCTGGACGTTACCCCGCTTTCGCTCGGTATTGAGACCATGGGTGGAGTAATGACCAGGCTTATCGAGTCTAACACGACCATCCCTACCAAGAAGAGCGAGACCTTCTCTACTGCCAGCGATAACCAGCCGAGCGTTGAGATCAATGTGATACAGGGCGAACGCCCGATGGCAAAGGACAACAAGTCGCTTGGCCGTTTCATCCTCGACGGAATACCACCTGCACCACGCGGTGTGCCACAGGTTGAAGTGATCTTTGATATAGATGCCAATGGCCTGCTGCACGTGACCGCACGCGACAAGGGCACCGGCAAACAGCAGAACATACGCATAGAAGCTGGCAGCGGCCTGAGCAAGGAAGAGATAGAAAAGATGAAGAACGAAGCCAAGGCCAATGAGGAAGAAGATAAGAAAGTGCGTGATCGTGTTGAGAAGCTGAACAAGGCAGATGGCCTGGTGTTCCAGACGGAGAAGCAACTGAAGGACTATGGCGATAAGATACCTGCCGATAAGCGCAGTGTGATAGAAAGCGCTATGGAAAAGCTGAAGGCTGCTCATAAATCAGAAGACCTGGACGGTATTGACACCGCAGAAGCAGAACTGAACGCAGCATGGACCGCAGCCAGCGAAGAGTTGTATAAGGCTACACAGGGCAACCCTGGCGCAGGCGGCGATGGCCAGCAGCAACAGCAGCATACCGCCGGCAACGATGGTGGCGTAGCTGATGCTGAGTATGAAGAAGTAAAGTAATACAGAGGGCATTTATAGCGTAAACAGACGGCGGGATGCATATCCCGCCGTTTTTGTGCCCGCTTATGGATACAATATGTAGTTTTACAAGACCGATCCATTTCTATTATGAAAAAACTATTGATCTTACTCTGTCTGTTGCCGCTGTGCGCACAGGCACAATTGCTGGAGGCCGGTGCAGATTTTGGCAATGTGACCAATGGCTCGCTCGCCATCCGTTTCTGCAAAAGCTATAAAGCGGGTATTGGCTACGAGATAGGCAACTTCAGCGGGGTGTCCGTTCTTGGAGGGCGCACCATTACGTTGAAGATGAACGTCCCGTATCTTTTTGTTGAGCGGTATGACCACATCCGCAGGCATGAGTTCTACTATGGTATTGACGCGGGAAAGCTATACCTGCGCAATACGTTGGACTTTGAGGGATACCAGAATGAGACGGGTTTTGAGCTCGGTGCACATGCCGGTTATAGTCTCAGGATAATTGGTGCATTATATGCCAATGGGCAAGTTGGGCTTCAGTATTACCGGGCAACCATCGATACACATTATGCATCCAATAAGGCGGAGGGTTATGTTATGCCGTTGGCCATTGGTGTGCACCTGCTTCTTTTTTAGATCAATGGTGCATAAAATACAGGCAATACACTGCTGCAAATGGCGCGGCCAGCAGCAGGGAGTCGAACCTGTCCAGCGCGCCGCCGTGGCCAGGCATCATAGTGCCTGAATCTTTTACGTCGGCCATGCGTTTGAGCTTGGATTCTACCAGGTCGCCCAGTGTGCCTGCTACTGTAGCGCAAAGCGCTATCACTATCCAGTCGATCATTTGGTATTGATGCGAAAAATGGCCGTAGAGCACAGCAGCAATAACAGTGAGTATGGCCCCGCCTGCAGTGCCCTCCCATGTCTTTTTTGGAGAAATAGGTGAGAATGGAGTTTTGCCGATAAAGGAACCTGCCAGGTACGCCAGCGTATCATTTGACCAGATCATGAAGATGAGGGCGGCGGGTATGGTAATGCCACAATTTGTACGCGTCATGATGAGCAGGAACATGGGCAGCGTGATGTAGGCCAGCCCGCCCAGGCATTGCAAGGATGCCAGCCATGCGGTCTTTTTTGCCAATAGCGTGGTGCACATGAGCAATGCCGGTAGAAGGATTAGAATAAGAGGCAAAATATCTGAAACGGGGAATAGTATGTTGTAAACAGCAGTGCCGTAAGATGATCCGGTCAACACAGCCGGCAACAGGCATATGAATGACAGTATATGAAAGAATAGCTTCAGCCACGCCGGCCAGTGGATCTCGGGCGTTACCTTTTTCATGAGGCGGAAATATTCCCGCAGGCATAGTGTATTGATCACAAACATCAGCGCAATGAACGACCATTGATTCCACAACAGGCCAATGAGCATGATGGCGGCAAAGACGATGGCGCTGGCTGTGCGTTTATAAAATACGGGGAGATTGAGTGCCATTAGTGTATAAAAATAATACTATTCGGTGGGGTTGTCAGGGTTTGGCTGAATGTGCGACATATCGTTGAAGTCATTGGTCCAGCGATGCGATAACGGAGTGCGCGTACGCCAGAGCAGGCCAAATGAAACAGCGAAAACAGCCGCGCCTGCAAAGATGAGCCACAATGGGCTGTTATTGATCCAGTCGGTTGCGGCCTTATTGCCCTGGGTGGCGTAAATGAGCACTATTTGCAGGCCATTGAAGCACATATGTGCCAGCATGCTGCACAGCAATGACCCTGTGAGGTAGTAAATACCTGCCAGCAGCACACCCGCCAGAAAAATAGAAGGCAACCCGTAAATGTTGGCATGAGAGAACGCGAATATGGCGGCAGAGAAGATGATGCCTGTCCATAGTTTGCGGCTCACCTTTATGGTATAGCGCATGAATATACCCCTGAAGAAAACCTCCTCGCCCAATGCGGGGATGATAGCCATAACGATGAACGTGCGCAGGAAATCGGTGATCGCGGGCATGTGCATATAGGCCTGGGATACCTCGTCGCTATGTTGTTGCTGGGAAGCGGCATCGCTACCCAGCTTCAGGTGGTGCATCAGGTCGGCAATGCCTTCGAGAACCGGTATAGCGCCGATCATGATGAATATTACGAGCAGCCAATGGTAAGCCTTGCCTGGCCTGCGAAGACCAAGAAAGAACGACGGGGAAGGGTGTGTGAGGTAGGCAAATAACAATGCAGGCACCAGGAAAATGAGCAGGCTGAAGTAGCCCTGCACATACTGGGAGATGACCACAAGACCGTATGGCGTTTTGCTACCTATGCTTTCCACCTGCGTAACGCCAACCCCGAACATCATAGGTACCAGTTGGGTAACGGTTATCTGTGCGACCAGGAAGAGTGTGATCTCCATGAGGAAGAACAGGATCAACTGCATCACCCACGGATAATTTCTTAGATACTTCATAGAAAGCGGCAAAGTTAGGCTAATTAGCCCTTTAAGGTGCAGCAAAGCAGCGTTGGCGCGAACTTACCGATATTAATAACGAAATTTCTATGTCTCGGATGCCGGGGTAACCTACTGTTCTATCACCAGCTTTCTATTATGCACTCTGTTGTCTGTGTTTAGCTGCACCAGGTATAACCCCGGTGGTGTATTCAGCGTCACAGGCAATGGGGTATTGGCATTGATGATCGTCTTTTCCACCACAATGCCTTCCATATTGCTGATGACCATAGTTGCCTGCTGACCGCCGGAAGTATGCCAGTTGACGGTGAAGCTGCCGACAGATGGATCAGGGTAAATATTCAGCTCATCACTACTGGTGACGGATGTAACCGCGGCATCGCAATCTATGACATGCAGATACAAGGTAATGGTGTCTGATACCAGGCTGTCGGTGATGCGGGCCTGTAACGTATCAGCTCCCGTATAACCTGAAGCCGGTGTGTAAGATAACCCTGAAGGGATGACGGTATAGCCTGTGGAAGTAGTGCTGTAGCTGATGGAGGCGCTGCCATGATGTGGCCCGGATACCAGGCTCCAGCTCATGGGGTTACCCGAAAAGCTGTCATTTACTGCCAGCAGTGTATCTATGTTGTATGTAGTATCGCATAACGTATCTATTGAATTGAGAGGCCCGGCAAAATAAGGCATAGCGCTGATGCGGCGGATAACGTTATCTCCTGCATCAGAAAAAAAGATGTCGCCATTGCCATTGCGGGATGCAAATAGGTTCCCATGCAATTCCGCGGCAGTAGCAGGGCCGCCGTCGCCGGTGTATCCCATCGGCCCCGCGCCCGATATAGTGTGTATATAGCCCGCGAGATCGACCTGAAGGAGCTTAGCGTTGTGGGCAAAAGAAGAATCGTAGTAACTGGTGCCTATGTACAGATTGCCTGCAAAATCGCACCCCAATCCATTTATTGCTCCAATAGCCGCTGCTGTAGCAGGTCCGCCATCGCCACTAAAACTGCTGCCGCCTGTCCCTGCACAGGTAGTAATAATGCCGGCTGCATTTATCTTGCGGACGACGAAGTTTCCAGCGTCCGCAACATATACATTGCCAAGACCATCGACGATAGCTGCCCCCGCACCACTAAAAGTAGCTGCTGTAGCAGGGCCACCATCGCCGCTGTAACCGGTAACACCGGTGCCTGCTATAGTTGTGATCATTCCTGTAGCATCTATTTTACGTATGCGCTGATTATCCGAAAAATATAGATTGCCGGACGTGTCTGTTGACATGCACCCCGGATCACTGAGTAAAGCTGCTGTTGCAGGGCCACCATCGCCGCTAAAGCCGGGCATACCTGCAGTGCCTGCATAGCTGCTGATAATGCCCGAAGGCGTAATTTTTCTTATACAGGCTCCCCCTGCCTCAGATAAATACAAATTGCCTGCGCGGTCAACAGCCAGGCCGAAGGGCGAACCCAAACCAGCCGCGGTTGCGGGGCCGCCGTCTCCCGAGGTAGAGAAACTGCCATTGCCTGCGACAGTAGTGATGATACCGTGGGTAATTTTGCGGATGCGGTAATTGAACGCATCTATAAAATAAATGTCGCCGGCCGTATCTATAGCTATTTGCAGCGGGCGATACAGCTCTGCCACCGCGGCAGGCCCGCCGTCCCCGCTAAAACCACCATCGCCTGTTCCTGCGATGGTGGTGATGATCTGTGCGGAAGAGCGCTGCTGCAGCAATAACATTACTGCAGCAAACCAAAGTATGTTACGGAACATAGCTTAGATTTAGCCGCAAACCATTCGGGACTTACGGGCGACAATAATAATTTTAGAACAAGATTTGCACATCGGCCAAAACAGTATTCTGAATGTGTAGCTCTCCGAGTTGTGTAAATGTGGTGCGCCCTACTATCATCAGGGTAGCGAAGAAGAAAATCTTTTTCATAAGTGAAGAGCGGGCTTTTATTTGCTTCAACCTAAAGCAAAGACCTAAAACAAATATAATATAATTTGTTTACAACTGGCTAATGAAGAGTGGAATTTTTCAGGCACAGTAAGCCTGGGAACTGCTTAATAATCCTGCCCTTTATAGAATACCTTGAAGATGCCCTGGCCTATCTGGTAAGTGATCACATCGTAGTTGAGCTGCCAGCTCGCCAGGTCGGCGTTAGTCACGTCATATATCTCACCTTCGGTGAACAGCCGCAGCGTATTGTCGGAGCTGATATAGGCCACTGAATTATATTGTGCAGTGATGTTAGCAGGGTAGTAGTTTTCCATTTGGGTAATATTACCCTTATAGAAAACGCTGAGATAGCCCGAAGCATCTTTGAACACTACTACATTATCGGCCACCTGGTAAGATGCAGAGCTGAATAGACCGAGGTTGTACACACTGTCGTTGTAGTAGATCTTGAAGTAATTATCAGCCGATACGAATGCCACCAGGTCGTCGCCGGCGTGGTAGTTAACGGGCGGGAATTCATCTATCTGTCGCGTCTTTCCTTTGTAGAATATTTTGAACTTGTGGTCGGCATCCACATAGGGCACTATATTTCTGCCGGCATCGAAGCTCTGCACCTGGTAGTCTTCCTGGGCAATGAGTGCGCCGTGGTAAAATATGCGGAACTGGTTGGCGAAATTGTTGAAGGCAACAATGTTGTCGCTGACCTTCAAATAGGACAGCACACTATCCGGAACAAACGACTCAACGGTTGATATCTGGCCGTTATAGTAAACGCGGTATTCCCCTTTCAGTTCATCCAGGTAAAGGATGAGGCTGTCCGCAATAAAATACTGGTCGCAGATGCCGGTGAGGTTTTTTGTAACGCCACGATCGAAAACGTTCAGTGATTTCTGGTTGAGGTAGCCGACAAGGTTATCGGTCGCGAAAAACAGGTTAGTGAAGCCTATATTGATCTGGGTAGCTGCGCCGTTGTAGTATATCTTAAAGGAGCGCGAATTGTCGAGATAAGGGATGGCTGTGCGGCCGATCTTTATTTGTGTGGGTGGCAGAAAATCGATCTTGTGAATGAGGCCGCGATCCCAGACCATCAGTTCGTTCTGCAGATCGGTGTAGGCGGCGAGTTGAGCCGACGCCTGGAATCCGAAAAGCACGACCAGCAGGATAGTGATGAAATGGCGAAGCATCAGTAATGGATTTAACGGTGAAAATAGTAATAAATATGGGATGCGCGGGGCCTGCGGAGCCCGTGTTGCAATAAAAAAGCCAGCCTGAGAACAGGCCAGCCCCTATAAACCCTATCACTATGAAAACTTTTGCAAAATTAAATAATCATAATTTAAGTGCCAAAAAATTTTCGCTCGGGGGCAATAAAAAAGCCAGCCTGAGAACAGGCCAGCCCCTATAAACCCTATCACCATGAAAACTTCTTTATGCTGAAAAGCTAATTATCTGATGTTGTATTAACAAAGATAAGCCGTTTTTTTAAATGACAATTAAAAAACAATTTTTTTTTGAAATTGCCTTTAGCGCACTAAGCGTTGGTGTAAAACGACTTACAGTTGTTTATTTTCCTTTCTTTTTGGGCGTAAAGATGGCGAACATCCTGCGTCCTTCCATCTTCGGCATCGACTCAAGCGCACCTGCTTCTGCCAGCCTTTCGGCAAACTTCAGCAACAGCAGTTCGCCTCGTTCCTGGAACATGATGGCGCGGCCTTTGAACTGCACATAGCACTTTACCTTATTGCCATCCAGAAGAAATTTCTCCGCATGCTTGGCTTTAAAGTCAAAGTCATGGTCGTCCGTATTCGGCGTAAAGCGTATCTCCTTTACTTCCGATTGTTTTGCCTTCGCTTTCTGCTCTTTGTCTTTTTTCTTCTTCTCGTAAAGGAATTTCTTGTAGTCGATAAGCTTGCACACGGGCGGTACCGCATTGGGGCTTATTTCTACCAGGTCCACTTCACGGGCCACGGCCATTTTGATTGCTTCAGCGATAGGATAAACTCCCGGCTCCATGTCGTCACCGACAACCCTCACCTGGGGCGCAGTGATCTCGTTATTTAACTTGTGTTCGTTTTGCGGGAGACGTGGCTTGAAAAATGGTTTTCCTTTTGGTGGTCTTTGCATTAATGTTATTTAAATTTTATGGCAAAAATAAAGTATTTGCTCGTCAATTAGATTAAGGATTATTCATCTTTTTTATTCTATGACCTGACATTGATCAATGTGCGGCCTGGCTGCCCTTCATTTGCTCTTTCACCGTTTGTGCCACATCGCCCGAAAAGTCGGCTATAGACATGGCGCCTTTGTCGCCCTCGCCGTGCTTGCGCACCGAAACTGTGCCATCTGCCATTTCCTTTTCACCTACTATCAGCATGTATGGCACCTTCATCACTTCTGTGTCGCGGATCTTACGGCCTATCTTTTCGCTGCGGTCGTCTATCTCGGCCCTTATGTCGCTTGCTTTCAGGGTAGCGATCACCTGGTGTGCATAGTCGTTATACTTGTCGCTGATGGGCAGCACCTTTACCTGCAACGGCGCCAGCCACAAAGGCAGGTTACCGGCACAGTGCTCCAGCAATACGGCAATGAAGCGTTCCATTGAGCCGAATGGCGCACGGTGTATCATTACCGGGCGCTTGCGGGTATTGTCGCTGTCCACATATTCCAGCTCAAAGCGTTCAGGCAGGTTATAGTCCACCTGTATGGTGCCTAACTGCCACCTGCGGCCCAGCGCATCGCGCACCATGAAGTCGAGCTTAGGACCGTAGAATGCAGCCTCGCCATATTCCACAACGGTTTTCAGGCCTTTTTCGTTGGCTGCTTCCTGTATGGAGCGTTCTGCTATTTCCCAATTCTCTTCAGATCCTATGTATTTGCTGCGGTCTTCCTGGTCGCGGAGGGATACCTGTGCAGTGTACTCTGTGAACCCGAGGGAATTGAATACAAACAATACCAGGTCTATCACCTTCATGAATTCCACTTTCACCTGGTCCGGTGTGCAGAAGAGGTGGGCATCATCCTGAGTAAAGCCCCGCACGCGGGTAAGGCCATGCAATTCGCCCGATTGCTCGTAACGATACACAGTACCAAACTCAGCCAGCCTTAACGGAAGGTCCTTATAAGAGCGGGGCGATGACTTATATATCTCGCAGTGGTGCGGGCAGTTCATGGGTTTCAGCATGAATTCTTCGCCTTCCTGCGGGGTAGTAATAGGCCGGAAGCTATCCTTGCCATATTTCTCCCAGTGGCCGGAAGTAACATAGAGCTGCTTACTGCCAATGTGCGGTGTGATAACCGGCAGGTAGCCTGTTTCCAGTTGCGCGCGCTGCAGGAATTGTTGCAAACGTTCGCGAAGCATAGCGCCCTTGGGTAGCCACAAAGGCAGGCCGCTGCCTACTTTTTCAGAGAAAGTGAACAACTCCAGTTCCTTACCCAGTTTGCGGTGGTCGCGTTTTTTGGCTTCTTCCAGCAATACCAGGTATTCGTCCAGTTCTTTCTGGCTGGGGAAGGTAACGCCATATATGCGGGTGAGCATCTTGTTCTTCTCGTTACCGCGCCAGTAAGCGCCGGCAATGCTGGTGAGCTTTATGGCTTTGATGAAGCCGGTATTAGGGATGTGCGGGCCACGGCACAGATCGGTGAAGCCGCCCTGTGTATAAAATGTAATGCTGCCGTCCTGCAGGTCCTGCAACAGCTCTATTTTGTATGGGTCGGCCTTATCGGTGAAATATGCGATGGCCTCGTTCTTAGGCACATCTTTGCGTACATAAACTGAGTTATGTTTTGCCAGCTCTTTCATTTTGGCTTCCAGCTTCGGGAGGTCTTCCTCGCTCATGGTGCGGTCGCCCAGGTCTATATCATAGTAAAAACCATTCTCTATCGAGGGGCCGATACCCAGCTTCACGCCGGGGAACAGGTCTTCCAGCGCCTCGGCCATCAGGTGGGCCGATGAATGCCAGAAGGTTGACTTACCGCCCTTGTCGTCCCACGTCAGCAGGCGCAATGAGGCGTCTGTCTTTATAGGGCGGGCGGCATCCCAAATCTCTCCGTTCACTTCTGCGGCCAGTACTTTCCTGGCCAGGCCTTCGCTGATGGACCTGGCAACGTCTGCGGCCGAAACCCCTTCGTTATACTCGCGCACAGCGCCATCAGGCAGTGTAATATGTATCATAAATATTGATTCCGAAAAATTTTTGCAAAGGTACTAATGAACTGATTCAAGAAAAAACCACCGGCAGCAGCCGGTGGTTTTCAAATAACTATCCGTCTGCCTAAAAATTGGCGTAGGTCACTTTAAAGTGCAGCGTGTCTGGCTTATAGACTGGCGCTGAGATGAAGTAATCCATATGCGGGTATTGCGAGATCAGTGAAAAGCTCATGGTAAATGAGCTGCTGCTGAAATCCGTAATGGCCGCATTAGTTATGTTGATGCTTGCTGTTTTTGATGCAGAGAACTGAACGGTGTACATACTATCCAGCACTACATTAGGCGTGGTAGCCAGGGTATCGAGCACCAGTGTTGGTGTAGATTGCAATGTATCGATGTGATAAGGCAATGCCGACTCCACTACCGAGTCGAGGAGGGTGAAACCATTGAAAATGCTGAGATTATTGTCGTTGTTGGAGAGTTGCCACACGAAACCTATCGAGTCTGCATCGCCTACAGAGCACTTTTCCGTGTTGCTGAATACATAACCCTGGCTCAGCGAATCGAACTGAAGATAATCGTCGAGCCGGCAGGAAGGTATGAGACCGAGGTAATCGATGGTAGTATCGCTGCCACCCGGCAGTTTCAATTGTACGGAAGCGGCGCTTATTTTCCACTTGCCGGTGCGCAGTATAGATGCCCTTGACGGGTTAGGGTCCGGGGTCTTATTGCAGGCAACCATATAAGCCGCCAGGATCAATAAGGGCAATAAAAGTTTCCTCATACCAGTTTGATTGCTGATTTAAAGCATAAAACTACAAAATATATTGAATTAAGTAGTTAGCAGATAGTATTTAGTGGATAGTCTTTTATATGTAACAGCGGCAATATGCCAGTTGACGGTTATTGCGCATCAGGCGCTCGTCAGGCGACCATCTGCTGATTACTAAATACCATCTACTAAAAGACTGCCGTATATTAGTAGCATGAAAATATTCACTGCCGCCCAGATACGAGCCTGTGATACGGCTACTATCAGCGCATTGCGCATCAGCTCAGCCGACCTGATGGAGCGTGCCGCGGCCAAATGCACCGGCTGGGTAGCGGAGCATTTTCCGAAAGATACTTTATTCATAGTGCTGTGCGGCACGGGCAACAATGGTGGCGACGGCCTGGCGATCACCAGGCAAATGCACCAGAAAGGCATGGCGGTGAAGGCCTTTCTGCTGAAGTTTGGCGATGAGCTTTCTGCCGATTGCAGGTCCAACTTTCAGCGGCTGAAGGTGATCGACGAACAATTGGTTACCGTAGTGGAGGAAGATACATTCATCACCGAACTGCCTCCGCACATAGTGATCATAGATGCGATATTGGGCACCGGGCTCAGCCGGCCCCTGGAGGGATGGGTGGCCACTTTCATCGGGCACATCAATAAATTGCCCAATTACAAGGTTGCTATAGACATGCCGAGCGGGTTGCCTGCCGACATATTGCCGGATGAGGATGCGGTGGTGCTGAAGGCAGATGACACGCTTTCGTTCCAGTTCTACAAACGCTCGTTCATGCACGGCGAGGCGGGCATATTTGCGGGCAATGTGCATGTACTGGATATTGGGCTGGACAAAAAATACATTGCTGCCACAGGCAGCCAATACCATACCATAGGGCGTGCAGATGCCCGGGCTATCTATCGTCCGCGATCGCCATTCAGTCATAAGGGCACTTACGGAAGCGCATTGCTGGCTGGTGGCAGTTATGGAAAAATGGGTGCAGTAGCGCTGAGCGCGAAGGCCGCGTTGCGCGCAGGCGCAGGGCTGGTAACGGCGCTGGTACCTGAGTGTGGTTACAACATCATTCAAACAGCGGTGCCGGAGGCTATGTGCCTGACGGCCGGCGACAAAACATTGAGCAGCCTTGAAGGCTGGGAAAAGATGACCGCAGTAGGTATAGGCCCTGGAATAGGGTTGGCCCCGGAAACGGCGGGGGCGCTGGCTTCTTTCGTTGATGAATATCGCCGGCCACTGGTGCTGGATGCCGATGCGCTGAATATAATTGCAGGCCAGAAGGAATTGCTGGCTAAACTGCCCAAAGGCAGTATCCTTACGCCGCATCCCAAAGAATTCATGCGGCTGTTTGGCGAGAATACCAATAGCATGATACAGGTGGACCATGCGCGCATCCAGGCCATGCGTTACAACATCAATATCGTGCTGAAGGGACATCACACAGCAGTGATCACAACTGAAGGCGAATGCTGGTATAATATGAGCGGTAACGCAGGTATGGCCACCGGTGGCGCGGGCGACGTACTTACCGGCATCATTACCGGCTTGCTGGCGCAGGGCTATACTCCGGATGACGCCGCAATACTGGGCGTATATGTGCACGGACTTGCAGGTGATAAAGCTGCCGCAAAGCGGGGTATGGAAGCCCTGATAGCAAGCGACATCACCGAACACCTTGGTGAGGCGTTTTTATCACTGATGTGATCTGGTGATTGATACTGAGGCCTTGCGTAAAACCAATGCACAGTGCAGGCCACCCTCTATACGAGCTTTATTTTGCTATTGCGGTTTCTCATGCACCATGATCTTGTTGCGTCCCCGGAAAGCTATGCCAATCGGTATTGTTAAACATTTGTTCAAGTGACGGGCCGGCCACAATAAAACCGGCCGGTTAAAGTTCTACACCGATGCAACAAAACACAGCACTATGTTCTTCGGGAAAAAGCAGAAAAAGGAAAAACCACGTAAGTCGCTGCTGCGGCAATGGGTGGATGCCGGTGTATTTGCAGTAATAGTGGCTACTGTTTTCAGGATGTTCGTTTTTGAGGCATACGCCATTCCTACCGGCTCTATGGAGGGCACGATGCTGATACACGATCACCTTTACGTGAACAAAATGGCCTATGGTGCACGGGTGCCCATGACCCCGCTCTCCGTGCCGCTGGTGCATAATACCTTGCCATTGGCAGGCTGCAGATCATATTCTGAAGCCATAAAGTTGGGCTATCACCGGCTACCGGGCTTTGGCAAAGTGGAACGCAATGATGTTGTGGTGTTCAACGCGCCGGACGGAGACACGGCCATAGCCGACCAGCCTGACTTCGACTATTACCAGCTCTGCCGCATGTATGGGCGCGGGTATGTGATGGGCAATTATAAGATCGTTACACGGCCTGTTGATAAAAGGGACAACCTGGTGAAGCGCTGCATTGCATTGCCTGGCGATGTGGTGGAAGTGCGCAACGCACAGGTATTTGTGAACGGACAGCCGCAGCGCACCTTTCCGCATATTAAGCACAACTACATAGTGCGCACCAACGGCGCAGCGCCGTCTGTGGATGACGACATGGAGTGCCTTCAGCGTGTGGATGCTGCCACCTACGTGTATAATCTCGAGAACGACCAACTGGCAACCATGCGCAAGGCGGCAAATGTAGCCTCGGTAGAATTGTACATGGCCGATGCGGCGGGACGTACGCCACAGCAGGCGGGTGAATGGGTCTTTCCACTGGACACGGCGAATTATAAATGGAACCGCGACAATCTGGGGCCCATCACCATTCCAGCGGCAGGGACGACGGTGCAGCTTACACCACAGAATATAGCATTGTACCGGAGGGTCATTGGTATTTATGAAGGCAATGAACTGGAAGAGAAGGATGGAAAGATCTATTTGAACGGCAGCGAGGCCAGTAGTTATACTTTTAAAATGAACTATTACTGGATGATGGGCGATAACAGGCACAACTCACTTGACTCGCGATACTGGGGCTTTGTGCCGGAAGATCATATTGTGGGTAAAGCATGGTTCGTATGGTATAGCTATGGCGATAGCCCGGTAGCAGATATAAGATGGCGGCGGATGCTGAGGGGCATACACGCGCTGGAAAATTAAGCTGTGACATAATTTTTTTAATAACTGCGCGTTAAAGATCATATTCCTCACACAGATCTTTCGCTTATGATCCGCAGCTACATCACGATGTTGCTGGGCGTGTTGGCGCCCATAGCAGCCAGTGCACAGGACGATGAACCGGCACACAAAAGATTTGAAGGCCGCCTGCTGGCAGGGGTTAATATGAGTCAGGTGGCAGGCAGCAGCTACTCTGGCTATCACAAGCCAGGCATCAATGCAGGCGGAATGGTGTTGGTGCACCTTAACGAAATATTCAGCACCAGCATGGAATTGCTTTACGCACAGAAAGGAGTACGTGGTGCACACGAAGAGTACTCTTATGCGCAGGGCGAATTTTTTGATAAATATTACCTGAACCTGAACTATGCTGAAGTAGATGTGATGTTGCATGCCGACGGATATATGATGGGTTATGAGGCCGGCCTGGGCTACGCGCAGCTTATTGGCTCAAAAGAATGGGCAGAGGCGGATGTACCTGTTCTGTTCGATCCGGTACTGTGCCGGTTCAATACTTATGACGTGGAATATGTGGCCGGGATATACAGACGGCTGAACGACAACTGGAAGGTGAATTTCCGCCTTCAATATTCTGCAGTAACAATAAGGCCGGCAGACAGGGTACTGCCCAGGTACAGTGACGGGCACAATGAGTTGAACAACCTGGCCTTCCTGCGGTTGGTCTATACCATACCTTCAAAGTAAATCACAGCATATTCACGCTTTTGGCGCCATCGCAAAAGGTTTTAAAATTTTAACCATCGTTTTTTCGAAAAAAAATTACATTTGCGAAAATCCGGAAAATCTATAAAATTATTTTAATATGTTTTGGACACTAGAATTAGCATCCCATCTTGAAGATGCACCATGGCCCGCTACGAAGGATGAGCTGATAGACTACGCCATCCGTTCGGGAGCGCCGCTGGAAGTGGTTGAGAATCTTCAGGAACTTGATGACGAAGGAGAGATATACGAGGGTATTGAAGATATATGGCCGGATTACCCTACGCAGGAGGACTTCTTCTTTAACGAAGATGAATATTAAGAAAGAACTGAGATCACAAGATCCCGCCACCATGGCGGGATTTTTTGTTAACCTAAATAAAATGGCCCTGTTAGCCCTGCCAGCCTATTTTTGAAACATAAATAGTTGCTTATGAACAGCATAGTTGTTTTTTGTGGGGCTTCTGCCGGTCATGGGGCTGCCTATACCGATGCAGCACGCAAATTGGGCACAAAGCTGGCGCAGGCCGGCATCCAGGTCGTTTATGGCGGGGCGTGCATAGGCATCATGGGAGCGGTTGCCGATGCTGCGCTTGCCGGGGGCGGAAAGGTAGTTGGAGTGATCCCCCATTTTCTGAAAACAAAGGAAGTAGCTCATGAGCACCTGACTGAAATGATTGCCGTAGAGACAATGCATGAGCGCAAGTTGAAAATGCATGAGCTGAGCGATGGCATTATAACGCTGCCGGGTGGCTGGGGTACCATGGAAGAGCTCTTCGAGATGCTGACCTGGGCGCAACTGGGCCTGCATGCAAAACCTATTGGCCTGCTTAACGTGAACGGCTATTATGACCATCTTTATGCCCTGTGCAGCAACATGGTGCAGGAAGGCTTCCTGGCTGCCGCAACAATGGATATGCTGATGATCAGCGATGATGTTGACGACCTGCTGCAGCGCATGGCCGATTATAAAGGCGGCAGGCTATCCACGGAAATGACTGAAGACCGCACTTAAAATTTGGTTGCCGCACACAGGTCCCTGATAAGGCTCGGGTCGCGTTCTATAGCATTGCCCACAACTATTACGTTAGCCCCTGCCTTGCAGTTCTCCTCAACTTTTTGCGGCGTGGTAATGCCACCCCCAACAAACAAGGGTATAGATAAATTTTTGCTCACCGTGCTGATGATCTGTGCAGATATGGGTTGCTGTGCACCGCTTCCCGCATCCATATAAATGACATGGTTGCCCAGCATTTCACCGGCCCATGCCGTGCACAGGGCTATCTCCCGCTTGTCTGCCGGAACGGGCATTGTATTGCTGATGTACGATACTGTGGTCTGCACGCCGCCATCTATAAGCATGTAACCTGTGGATATGACTTCAAGTCCGCTCTCGCGAACGGCAGGCGCCGAAAGCACATGCTGCCCGATGAGCAGGTCGGCATTACGGCCCGATATGAGTGATAAGTAGAGCAGCGCATCAGCCAGTGGGGTCACCTGCGAAGGGCTTCCGGGGAACAATACTACAGGTATCTTGCTCTCTTTCTTGAAGACAGAGATGCAGCTTTCCATGCGGTGCGCCAGCAACAGGCTGCCGCCGATGAACAGGTAATCCACGCCTGCTTCATTACATAATTTAGCAAGGCGGGGAACGTCCGCTACGTCCATTTTATCAGGATCGGCCAATACAGCAAACGCACTCTTGTTGTGGTGCTTCAGAGATACCAGTTGCTGATAAATATGTCGTGTATGCACGTTGGATGATTTGTGATGGCATGTGCTGAACCAGCAGCCATGCAGGGTAAAAGTAAAAAAATATGAACAGAGTGTTGACCGGGGTAAATTCAATAACGCCCAAATAACTAAAACTCGAACCGGGCGCTGCCGAATATGCCGAAGTAGCGCGTTTTCGATTCTTCCGGCAGGGGTTTGGGCGTTACCCGCCAAACGAAATCGACCCTGAATACCTGAAAAATATTGGATATGCCTGTGCCGAGTTCAAGGTATGGGTCTCCTTTAAGTGTGCGGAACTCATAACCCTTGTTGAAGTTCAGCGCCTGGTTTTGCAGGCTAAGGTCGCCGACCACACCCTTGGCCGTCCAGAACTGGCGCAGCTTCAGGAATTTTACGGCCGGTATGTGGTTGAATATGCCGCCGCCAATATTGTGCTCTATATTGAAGCCAACGTATTTATCGCTGATGAACTCGTAATTGTTCATCATCTGGAAGGCATACTGGTTGTAATAGTAATACTCATTGCCGGGGTGTATCTCCAGCAGCGGGTAGGGTAGCGTGCCAAAGTATTTGCCGGCAAAAATGTTATAGTACAAATGCCCGAACGGAGGTATGTTGATATTCTCAGTTACCGAGAACCGTAGTTTTTGGTAATTGTATGCACTGTTGATGACATTCTTAAGGCCGGCGGTGAACTCCAAATGAACCACCGGGTATTTGCTGCCCAGGTTCACGCGCAGGTACTGGCCGTCGAGGTATTTTTCCTTGTATGCATAGCGCAGGTCCACACCCACTTCCGAACTGATGACGCTAGATGATGGATTGCCATTGCGGTCGTAGAACACACCTTCAGATGGAAGCGGGGCATAGGGTGTGTATTGCCTGTGCTGCAGGATGAGCATGTGGCTGAAGCGGCTGAAATACTGTTTGTAAAATTCGAAGCGCTCATCGTCAGAGAATGCAAGCTTGTACGGAACACCCGGTTTGCGGAACACCGTGCTGAAGATATTGTCCGTACCGAACTGATCGTAGTAATTTGTGAATTGATTCACATCGTGCACGTAATATCCATAGACGTACATGCGTGGGTTGCGCTGCAAGATCCACAGGCCGGTGCCGCCAAACTTGAAACGCCTGTCTTTATCGCCATAGGCCAGGAAGCCAGTGATGTGGGCGTCCTTGATCGAACGCGGCGTACCCAGCGATATTCTGAAACGATGGCCCTCAACCGGATTGTTGCTGTAGATATAAAAGTAGGGGCCAAGTTGCAGCGGGCCTATGTCTTTAACGCCGCTGGCAAGAAAAGTGATCGTATTCTTATAGACGGTAGTGATGCGCATTTTGGTAATAGTGTCCACCATTTTGTTGATGGCCTGCTCGTTTTTGGTGAGCGAATCGGGCCTGTTGGCGGCCCACCATGCGCGTGATTTATTTTTTGCCGAGTCGTTTTTGATCACGTCCTCGCGCCACTGCGGGTCGTCGAGCACACTGTCTGTTTGCGGACTGTTGAGTTTGATGTGGTGATAAGTAGTGGTTTTGCGCCCGATGAAACCAGGGAGTTTTTTTGAATTATAGATGGTGAAATTGGCGATGAACTTGTCTTTGATGCAAAACCAGGTGCTGTCTTCGGGGGCAAATTCCTGGAACAGGCTCACCCGGTCCACCCAGTTCAGGTTGGCCAGTTTCGATACGTCCATACTCACCCGCTGTATCGCATAAACGGAGTCAATTACCCAGAAGTCGCCTGTGAAGCAGCTTTCGCCTGCACGGCGCGGAATGAACTGCACCAGTATGGCCCGGTGTCCGTATATCTGTTGTGTATCCCTGATCTTGTAGTGATAAAAGAAGGGGCCGTCGTTGCTGATAGGGCTGATGAATTTTTTGTCGAAGACGGGAATGTAGTTCTTGTAAATGTTCACGTTCTGGTAAAGCGTTCCCAGGTATTTCACAATGCTCTCGTTGTTCACACCCTGCACCATACTGGCGCGTATGAATTCCCGTTGTTTGCGCGGATGGCCCCTGAAATAAAAATCAGATATGGTTTCGGTGAGGTATAGTGGCAGGTATGGCTCACCTTCTGAAACGGTGTCGAGGCTGGAGTAAATGAATTTGTAACTTTTCAGCAGGGGTATCTTGCTGAATGTCTCGTACGACATACGCTGCAGGTCGGCCTCCAGCCTGTTATACGCCTCATACTGGTAGTTCTCTACTTTGTCGGGGTTGTTGTATGGTTTCCGCGCAATGATGTGGTGCACCAATGCCAGTGCCGGATCCTCGCTGCTTGCAGTCAATGTAAATTCAGAAAGCGAGTTGGCCGACCGGGATAATTCGATGATGTAACTGTAGTCGTGCTGGCTTTTCTTCAGTATTTTTTTCACGGTGCTATAGCCCATTGCCTGTATCTGCAATGTGTCTGAAGGCAGGCTGTCCAATTCGAATGTAAAATTACCCTCCGCATCGGCCCCGGTGCCTATACCCGATTTTGAAAAGAATGCAATGCCAAAAGGGATACCCTCGGCGGTGTTCCGGTCTTCGATACGGCCCCGGATGATGTAACGCACCGGTTTGGGCAACGTATCAGTAACTGCCCGGGTGGGGTCGGCAGGTACTGCCATCTCTGGTGCAGCGGGAAGCGCGGCGGTATCTTTATGAATAGTCGAATCCCTTGTCTGTGCGACAAGCCCGGAGACCTGGATAAGGCAGCAAATAAAAAACAGGCATCTCTTGAAGGTCATAGCCGGTTCGCACAGAAATAATAGAGCAATGTAGCGATTTGGATAAAGTAAAAAAAATCAGGCACAAAGAAATTGCGCTTTTTGACCAAAGGTGGACAGTTTTACGAGCGAAAGGTTTATTCCGCGGATGCACGAATGTATTGCTGCTTTTCGCCTATATTTACAAGGTTTATGGATCTTAAGAAATTCAGGGTAAAAGCTAAGCGCAAAAAGCCGGAACTGGCTGCCTTTCTCGATAAATTAGACGTATTGGTACCCGAAAACCTGGGGCGTGTGGTGAAGCAGGTGGACGCCACGGTGTGGGCAGAAACCGATTGCACCAGTTGCGCAAATTGCTGCAAGACAATGACCCCTACTTTCAGAAAAGCCGATGTAGCGCGCATTTCGGCACACCTGGGCATGACCACTAAGGAGTTCCACGACAAGTACCTGACCTGGGAAGAGGACACAAAGACCTGGGTGAATGCCAAGTTGCCCTGCCAGTTCCTGGTGGACAACAAATGCTCCATCTACGAAGTAAGGCCCAAAGACTGCGCTGAATTTCCACACCACAACAAACGTCCGTTCGATCTGTATAACGACACCTTCAAAGGCAACGTGGAGCGATGCCCGGCAACCTTTCTGCTTGTAGAAAGGCTGAAGAAACGCGTGGAGACCGAATACGAATGGTAGGCAGCGCTATGTGAGTGATGCCGTCTTCTTGTTGGACGTGCCGCCCGTTTTTGAGGATATTTTCTTCCCCGCCCTGCCTGCTTCGGGTGGGCCACTCTCTTTCCGCTTCTGTCGCATAGATGACCATTTTATTTTGTGTGCCTGCTTCCATTCGGATTTTTGATTTTTTAAAATAATGTGCTCTGACCACCCCTTGCCGCAAAGCATTGTGCGCATGGCATACTTTGTTTACTTTACTATCAAATAACAGCAGGAATGAAGTCCGTCATCCATAAATACTGGTTGTTGATCAAAGAGTCCGGGCGCGATTTTGTGCACGACAATGGCACAAAACTGAGCGCTTCCCTCGCATACTATACTATTTTCTCTATCGGCCCGCTCATGATCGTGGTGTTCACGCTGATGGGTCTTTTTTACAAGCGTTCTGAAATAACCCCCAGGGTATTCGACCAGGTGGGTGAGGTCATCGGCAAGTCGGGCGCCAGCCAGTTGCAGGGCATAGTAACGCATATCAGTGTACAGGGCAATTCACGGTTGTTCACCATCATCGGCACTGCCGTGCTCATCTTCGGCGCTACCAGTATTTTTACAGAGATACAAAGTTCCATCAACTACATCTGGTCTATTCGGGCCAAGCCGCGCAAAAGCTGGTTAAAATACATTCTCGACCGGTTGCTGTCCTTTTCGCTGGTAGTGGGCTGCGGGTTCCTGGCACTGGTGACACTGGTGGTGAACCTGGTGATGGATATGCTGGAAAAAAAACTGGAACATATTTTCGGAACGGCAAATGTGATTTGGGCACAGGGGTTCAATATGGCGCTGCTGTTTGTGGTGGTGGTCTTCCTGTTTTCGGTTGTTTATAAAGTGCTGCCGGATGCATCCATCCATTGGCGCGATGCGCTCACCGGCGCCACGTTCACCGGTGTCTTGTTTCTTGCCGGCAAGTTCCTTATCAGCTACTACCTCGGCAAGTCAACGGTAATAAATGCTTATGGGGCTGCGGCCTCGGTCATCCTGTTATTGTCGTGGGTCTATTACTCGTCCATGATCCTGTATTTTGGCGCGGAGTTCACCAAGGTCTATGCCATAAGGTTCGGCAGGGGCATCACCATCTATGACACTGCAGTGTACATTGTGAAACAGGAGGCTAAGGAATTGCCGCTGATCAGGCATCCGCTGTCATGATCATTCTTCCTCCCTGCGCGGCACGGTGCGAAAGACAATATCCCACAGCACAGAGCTTACTCCAAAGCCTTTATCGGGTGTTTTATAGTGGTGCAGGTGATGATTGCGCCACAGTGCCTTCAAAAACCTGGGCGGCGTAAACGCATGGATGGCATAGTGCATGGACCCATAGGCGATATAACCAAAAAGAAACCCCGGGAAAAAAGAAAGTGCATACCAGCCCATGAGCAGGTGCATGAGGTAGAAGATGATGCAGGCGATAATGACGCTGGGCACCGGCGGCATGAACAGCCTGTCCTTGTCCCGCGGATATTCGTGGTGCACGCCATGCATCATATAAACAAACCGTTTGCCGCGCGCGGTCTCCACGATCATATGGAAGATGTAGCGGTGCATGATGTATTCAAAGAAGGTCCAGAACAGGGCGCCGGCAAGAAAAGTGAGGGCTTCTGCTGCCGGAGATATCCCTTTGTTTTCGGCTCCAAAATAGAGCATGAAGGCAATTACCGGGAAATACATGGTGTAAACCACCAGTGGATGTGTTTTGGTCATCAGCTCCAGGAAGTCGTTCTGAAATAGCCGGGCCTGACCTTTATTTTTTATTTTGTCAAATTCCATATGTTTTCGGGCGGTGGCGGCTTTGCAACTTTGTACATGGCCTGTTTCCAGACTACGTTCAGCGTGCAAAGTTTAAAGGTGATGTGTGTTTTTTTGACCAGTCAAAATTATTACTAAAACACATTAACGTCCCAACGATCATTGTCATTTTTATAGTTTGTATCTATCTCTATAAAAACTATTCCAATCATTTGTTAGTCCATCTTGATCACATCTTCCGCATCTTCGCCCATCAGGAAGTCAACTGCATTGTTCTTCTTTTCTATCACCTTATCCATCCACAAAAGCAATGCGGGCAGCAAAATAAGGTTGGTCACCATGGCCAGCAAAAGGGTCATAGAAGTAAGGTAGCCAAGAGATTTGGTACCGTCGAACTGTGAAAGGATAAATACCCCAAAACCCGCTGTGAGGATCAACGATGTATAAATGATACTCAATCCGGTATCGCGGATAGTGCGGTGCACGGTGTCGCGGATGCCGTCGTCGTTGAGGTTAAGTTCCTGTTTGAAATTAACAAGGAAACGGATGGTAACATCTATGGTAATCCCCAGCGCAACGCTGAATACCAGTACGGTAGAGGGCTTGATGCGGATGCCCATCCAGCCCATGATGCCTGCAGTTATGAGCAGCGGCACAATGTTTACGACAATGGAAATGAGCAATATGCGCCAGGAACGGAACAGGGCTATCATACACCCGAAAATGATGAGGAAGGCCAGAATGAGGCTGTCGCGGAGACTGTTCACAATAAACTTGCTGCCCTCAAGGAATGTGATACTGGTGCCCGTGTAGGTGACGTCGAATTTGCTGCTGTCGAATATGCTGTTCACTTCCGGCCTTATCTTATCCAGCAGCTTCGGTAGTCTGCTCGATCCGATGTCGGCCATGTTCACGCTGATCCGCGCTTTTTGCTTGGTGCTGTCTATGAACGAGCGCAGTATCTGGCCCAGTTTGCTGTTGCCATCGCCCTTACTCGTGCGCAGGTAGGGTAATACGAAGGCCGCCTGCAGCATATCTGTAGGCACCTCATAGCTGGACGAGTCTCCGCCGAAGTAGGCCTGGTTGGCAAACTTGATACCTTCTGTGATCGCGATAGGGCGGCCTATTTCCGGGTGTTTGGACAAAGTGCTCACCATCTGGTCCATCTTGCCCAGCACATCCAGCGATAGCACGCCATTCTTCCTGCGGGTGTCCACAACTATTTCCAGCGGCATCACACCGCGGAAGTTGTTCTCGAAAAATTTAAGGTCCAGGTAAACTTTGTCGGATTTCGGAAGATCGTCAACGATGTGCGCTTCATTTTTCAGTCGCATAACACCGATAAAAGAAATGCCGCAAATGGCAATGGTAAAGCCATATATCCAGTTGCGGTGACTGAACACCCACCGGGTTATACGATCCAGCAGGCGGTTTATCCATCCGCTTTCCAGGTATTTGGTATGGCGAACGTGCGGCGGCGGCAGAAAGCTGAAGAACGCAGGGATGAAGACCAGCGAGATGAAGAAAAGCGCCAGGATATTGATGCCCGCAACAAGGCCGAACTCCTTCAATAAAGTGCTCTTGGTAAAATAGAATACGCCAAAGCCAATGGCAGCGGTAAGGTTGGTGAAGAAGGTCACAATACCCATCCTGTCAACCGTGCGCAGCAGCGAGCGCATTTTGTTGGGGTTGCGCGCATACTCAAAATGGTAGCGGTTAAGCAGGTACACACAATTGGGAATACCGATCACCACCACCAGTGGCGGAATGAGCGCAGTGAGCAAGGTGATCTTATAACCCAGCAGCACAATTGTGCCTATAGACCACACAACACCAATAGCCACCACCAGCATAGATGCCAGCACCGCGGTGAACGACCGGAAGAACAGCACCAGGATAACGGCAGTGAGCACGAACGACAGGATAAGGAACAGGCGCATTTCCGACTGCACACGCACCGCCATTTCCGTGCGGATGAGCGGCAGCCCCGAATAGTGCATCTCGGTATTGTTTTTCTTGCCAAAGGCATTGGCCAGGTCGGTGATCTCGCTGATCACCGCTGCGCGGTCTTTCGAGTTCAGCACCCCTTTGTTGATACGCACACCCATCAGGTAAGCCTGCGAGTCGGGGTTGTAAAGAGATCCTTTATAAAATGGCAGGCTATGAAACGCTTGCTGAATAGAGTCAACCGTTGCCGCGCTGTAGGGCGGAGTACCTGCAAGGGGAATGGTTTTCAGTTTTTGTGTGGCTGTGTCTTTGACCAGGTTAATGGCCTCGGTCACATCGATCACATCTTCTACCGCCTTCACCGTTTTCAATTTGCGGGAAAGCGTTGCGTAGTCGTTGAAGAAACCGGGCGCAAAAAACTTATCGGTCTTTACTCCGATCACCATCAGGTTGCCATCCTCGCCAAATTGCTTCAGGAATTTCTGGTATTCAATATACTTCTGGTTATCGGTCGGTACTGCGCTGGTGAAGTCGTAGCTGAGTTTTACCTGCGATGCGAAATAACCAAGTACTGCAGTATCAGCCAGCAACAAAACAAGCAGAGCTATGCGATATTTTATAATGAAAGCGGCTATATTATGCCACATGAGTGTGCGTTGTTATTTTAATAAAAGAGCGTAAAAGTACGAAATAACTGGTAAGTGAACCGGCCTGCAATGCACCGTCCTGTGCTTATTCACTGATATGAATGAATTGTGATCTGTATAAATTGCAATGGCTCTATTTTTTATAAGACTTGAAATTACTTCTTATCCACATCTTAATTTCCAGGTCGCTTGCGGCGCGGGCAAAATCATAGCTCATAGGGTAGGCATTCATGAATGGTGGTATGTCATCGCCGGTCAGTCCGGTAAGGTCGTGCACCAGTTGCCTCGTGTACTTCGTGTCTATGTAGCGTTGCTGTTCATCGGCCTCAAAGGTTGCTCTGAATGCCTTGTTGCGCTTGTATTTTTTCGACATTTTTTCGGCGACCGATGATATCAATCCGTTAGCACCCACACCGCCATTCATCACGAACTGCGGCTTTGTTGGCCGCCGGTCCAGCTCCTTTCCATACTGGTCGTGCCGCGCTGCAGAGTCTTTCTGGTAAGAGGTCATGCCACGCACCGTTACTTCAGAAAGCTGCACAGAACTGCGTTTCATGCGCACATGCACTTGCTCGCTCAGCGATCGCACCCTGAAGCTTGTATCCGCATAGCCGGCCATATGCACTTCTATAAGGTCGCCCGTAGCGGCGCCTATCGTAAATGTGCCACTGTCATCGCACATGGCCACCATGCGGTTGGCCGTGTTGTAAAGCGATGCATTGGGCAATGCTATGGGCGTGTCTGCTGCAGTTACCACGCCATTTATTTGCTGGCCAAAGCTCAGTTGGCTGCACAGCAGCAGCAATATGGATAACAGATTTTTCAATTGTGGCTAATACTCATGCAAAGCAATAAAATGCTTTGTGAAATTTTTGCGAATTATCATGTATTCTTCATGGTTTTCATGATATTTATACGCGATTATATGTAATTGATTGATGCATTGTCGTGTAATAATTACTTTTATGGCATCTTGTGCGTGAAGCACAGGAATAGGTTCCCTGTATGAAAAATGAGTATCTACGAGCTCCTTTCCAAGATTAAAGTTGCAAGAAGGAATTACCCGCTGAAATTCTTTCTGGTAGCATTACCTGCAATGCTGCTGCCGCTTTTTGTGCTCTGCCTGTTCATTGTCAGCGGCGATGAGGTGTCCCTTCACTTATACGAGGCGGGCATAGCTGCCGTGCTGCTCAGCGGTGTGCTCATTATCGCATCATTCTTCCTGTTCCGCAAGCTGGCTAAACCTTTGACCGACACCCGGGATGCCGTAAGCAAATACGCCGCCTTTAAAACACTTCCTGTGCTGCCAGCCGGTTACGAGGATGAAGCAGGGCTGCTGATGGCCGAGGTGCAGCGCGCGCTGGAGGAAATTGATGCGCAACTGACCGAAAAAAGCGATATGATCGATCTGCTGTCGCACGACATGCGCTCGCCGGTTACCCGCATCATGGGCCTCAGTAACGTCATCAAGCTGGATGATGATCCGGAGACGGTGCAGTATGCGGATATGATCAGCACCGAATGCCGCAACCTGCTAACGCTGATGGAGAATATCCTGCTGATGTTTCGGGAGAACACCCAGATATTTGCGCCGCAGAATGTCAATTTACTCAACCTGGCCAATGAAAGCGTGCATTTTTTTGACATTCTTTCTAAACAAAAGAACCTCACTTTTAAAGTTGATATAGACGAGCATCTGCTGGTAAATGTGCAGCAGGGGCTCTTCACACAGGCGCTCAGGAACATATTGGGCAATGCCATCAAATTCTCGTCAGAGGGTAAATCCATATTCATCAGCGCGAAGCAATATGGCCAGGAAATAGCCATCACTATCCGCGATGAGGGTGTGGGCATGAACCAGAAGGAGCTGGTCCAGATATTTGAACGGTTTACCAATGCAGGCAAAAAGGGCACACATGGCGAAACATCAATAGGGCTGGGCCTTTACCTGAGCCGGAAGATCATTGAAAAGCAGGGCGGTCATATAACTGCCGAGAGTGACGGACAGGGTAAGGGCGCTATATTCACCATCAGGCTATACCAGTTGGTCACTAAAAAGAAAAGCGAACCCATGCCACTGCCACTGCCTGTGCCCGGCGCCCCTGATGCAGACGCACCGAAAAAAAAGACGGTCAAAGAAAGATTTTTTAGCAAGCGTTCGCGCCCTGGGGTGTAAGTAGCTGCTTATCCAATACTTTTATTTGTTAATAAATATTATTGGCTATCTTTGTTCTGCGTTTCGGTAACAAATCATTAGCAAATTAAACACTTAATAAATTGTTAATGGCTATACTGAATGCGCAATAAAAAGATTTATTTTCGTATTATTGTATCCTAATTTAGAGTACTTATGCCGTCTAATAAGCATCAGACTGCTATTGAAAGTGCCAGCACTTTCATGGTAAAAATGGAAGACCTGGTAAAGGAAATAGTTATCCAGAGCAATGTGCCGTATTACCGCATCGAGTCGAGGTTGGAGCCTAACGGCACAGGGGATGGTTATTTGCCAGTCATCAGAATAGTTACCTACTTCGAAGATTCTGTCAGCAAAATAGCAGAGATCATCCGCACGGAATTTGACATTGACAGCAATATTTCGGTCGATAAAAAGAAGGTACGTGTAGATAGCTTTTCATACAAGCACATACAGTTCAGCGCAGCCATGAAGTCATCCCGCCAGAACCTGGTGGAGTATCGCAGGAATGGCAACCGCGCCTTTGAGATACAACTTTGTTCCATGCTGCAGGATGCCTGGGCCGGCATTGAAAAGGAGCTGGGCTACGACAATGCCTCATTCCCTGAAGAGTTAAAGAGAGATTTTTATCGCGTGGGTGCGCTGCTGGAGATGGCCGACCTCGAGTTCCTGAAGATAAGGAGCGCGCTGGGCGCCATGAATGTAGCTAACCTCGGCACTGCAAATTTTAATACCCCGGCACAACCTGTGGCTGCGGCCCCTGCACCACAACCGGTGGCAGAGCCTGCACAGCCTGTTATAGAGCCGGCTATAAACAGCATGCACCCGGAGGTGCCTGCGGCAGAGCAGCATGCAACACCTTTAGCCCTGCCGGAATTGCCGGTTACTGAATCGGCGGCGGCAGCCGTGGTACTGGACCACATGGAAATGAACCTGAGCAACCCCGAATCGCTCTCCGTTCATGTGAATAGTGTAGAAGAAAACAATAGCTCGCTGGGCGTACAGAATATCCCTGACCTGGTGAACGGTAATGGAGCGGTTGCTGAACAGCCCGTTGCTGAGGCACCTGCTGCAAATGCCGGAGGGCCCGAAGCAGTTGCGCTCAACATCGATAAGATCGAGACGTTCAATATGAATGTCAACGGCATGATAGAGCGCGTAATAGAAAAGTCTGCCGATGATGCGAATAAAGAAGCCAGCGATGCTGCCAATGGCCCGGCGCCTAAGTTTGAGCGCAGGGTAGCGATGGACGAGAACTCGCAGATGACCGATGCTATGCTGCGCGAATATGTTTCTACAAGCAACCTGGTAAAAGACATTGATAAAGAGATAGCAGGCATTGCCGGCGCCACACTGAATGCTGAAATTGATGTGGAAGGCGATGTAGAGCGCCTGCGTTTCCTGAAGGTATACTCACTGAAGCAGTTGCACGAACGCCTGGCCGATAACAAGGGAGACATCGTAGCCTTTGCAGAAAAATGGATCGGCAAGGATAATGGCGGTTCCTTCGACTCAGGTATCTGCCTGTTCTACCTCGAATACCTGCTGGTGGGCAAGCGCAACGATCCTGCATTTGCAGTAGAGTATGTGCTGAAGTATATCTCTGACAACGACTATAGCGCGCGGTTCATCATACCCACCTACAACGCCATCAGCAAGACCGAGCAGGCGCCAATCGCCTCTCACCTTACACTGAGGTAGTAGCAAACAACACAGATATTGAAGACCCCGCGTGCGGGGTCTTTTTTTTATTGTCCCTGCCGATGCGCTCCCCAAAGCCCTATGCAGCAGTGCGGACTCGGCGATAAACACCGCGGAATAAAACTATTGGGTGGCTAAAAACACTTCCCTTTAGGGAAGGGGTCTATTCAGGTGATCTTGCTCTTCTGCTCATCCTGATAATCCTGGTTCAGACAATGTCCAAATTTCCGTAAATTAGCACTACCCGCAAGCCACCTGCGGGTCCTCGCCAACGCACAGGGCCACGCGGAGAGACCCGCCGGGGACGGAGGCCGCAAAGACAACACAAAAACCGGATATAGTTCTCGAATTTAATACTACCGTAAATCGCGATGCAGCATTTTTAACCGAACTGTATATTGTTACAAAAAAAAGTGACCACAGTTTTAGTATCAAGGGAAATTCAACTGACGAAATAACACATAAATTTGCAAGTGATATAGAAAATATTTTGTTGAACAAAATAATAAAAAAGTATTACAAAGATGAAGAACAACCTAACTAGCCTTTATTTATTTCTTTTAATATTATTTTGTGGATGCAGATCCTTTCAGAATAAAACGTCACAGCAAAAAGATGTTATTGTTTATAGAGTTTTTGACTCCTTGGAAGATATTTTGTGCAAGAAAATGGCGAGATCGCATTGTAAAGATTCATTGGGAATTTTAATTGAACCAGCAGGAGATTTCTCATGGCATCTGGACAAAGCAAAAGAAGGCGTTTACGTTTACAATATTTATGTTTATGAAATGTCGCACTCTGCTTACTCTTCCTCGATGCTGTATGAAAGTAACAGGCAAATGCAAATATGTGGCCATTTATATCCTATATACTTCGTGCATTTTGATGACGTATTCCGTCAGGATGGGAAATTTAGAAACCTGCCCTATAGCCATGGTTATCTTTCACTAAATATTGACATTGCAGTACTCCCATTCTTGGTTGTCGATATGGCAAAAAAGAAAGTACTTCAAGATACCGATCCGAACTAGTGGTTTCCTACATTATTGGCATTCCGCCGTTGTTGGTGTTCCGGTGTGCAGGCATATGCGTAGGGTGGCACCAACAACCAGCGCATGGGCTTGCAACTTCTCGCAGTCCAGTCAAAAACTTCTGCCCGTGCAGTGTCGCCCCGCCGCCCCGCAGTGCGGATAAAGCGATAAACACACAACTATAGTGACACAGGGTCGCTAACAACACCTCCCTTTAGGGATGGGGTCTATCCACTTAACCAACTAAAACCGTAAATTAGAGTAACGATCAAAGATTTACCTGAGCTGAAAAACAATACCAAAATGTGCCAGAAACTGCATGCCCGTAAAATAATGAGTCATTGTTTTCTTTTAGCTATTTACTTTTTCTCGTCATGCAATGCGCATGCAGTTGATGACAAACCTGCATACCAAAAGTATGTGTATAAAGACAAGCACATTGATACCGCGGATCTGCTGATTATTAATATTGAGCTTTTTAAAGAGACAAAAGCCTGGCCCCTGGCTAAAGCAGTCTATGAACAGGATACTGAAAAAATAGATGAGCTGCTAAAGCCTGACCCGGCTCTTGTCGAAGCCTCTGAGCCCAAATTTGGTGTTTCATTACTGGAGTGGGCAATTTATAACAGACGGTATTATGCTGCCCGCGAGTTGCTGAAGATGGGAGCCAACCCTAACAGAGTGTCAGAAAACCCAGATGCTCACCCCGCTGTTTTTGTAGCTGCACACAAGCAGCAATTGTGTTACCTGGAGCTGCTTACAGATTTCAAAGCCGATCTGAATCTTGTCTATGTCAATATCGCAGGATTTCACGAGACTCCTGTCTATGAAGCTTCTGTAAACCTGGCAAATTTGAAATTTATTGTAGAACACGGGGGTGATATTCGCCGTTATAATGATACTGTCAATTATGTTTTAGGTCGTGCGCTCGATGCCCCTAGTCTTGACTGTGCACGTTACCTGATAATAGATTTAAAAGCCAACTACCGGATTCCTGTAATGAAGAAAGAAGAAGTTGTACTTTATGCAAAGGACATTCTTGAACGTGAGCTAATGCCCTCCCAGTCAAAAGCTACAGCCGATGAATTGATCAGGTACATGGACGAGCACGCAAAAGACGATAAATAGCTCAGCACACATCCCGCCGACTACGCCTCCTTTTAGGGAAGGGGTCTGCGCTAACAAAGCAAGCACACTCAATAAAAATAGGTAAATTGGCCTGACGCGCATTTTATCAGCGAGTCCGAGCTATGCGAAGGACAAGCTGAAAGACCCGCTGGGGACTGAACAGCTTATGGCACAGAGAAATATAATATACCTCCTCGTTTGTCTGATAATTTTTTCCTGCAAGGGTACGTCCAATCCTAAAGCTATTGACACTAGCGCTACCGGCTCAATCAAAAGAGTTTACATAGACACCTCAGACGGTCTTAAAACAGAGCAATTATTTACTAAACGAGGAGAAAATCTGATTGCAAATGGATACCAAAAAAAAATTGACTCCAATGGCAGGCTTGTTTCTCTGTATTTCTTTAAAAATGGTAACCGGGATAGTGTTGGACAGACTTTTTTTGACAATGGAAACACCAAAAATAAATGGTTCTTTAATCATGGGATCGCCTACGGTCCGATTTACACATATTACCGTAATGGCGTGTTAGCAAAATTCGAAGAAGCTATGATGCCCGATTTACATTTCTTTACTGTTAGATATGATTCTTTCGGGAGGATAGAGAGTGCAGATGGAGCAGCTATGTGGGCAAGTTTAATGGATGGCAGGAAAGTTTATCATTTGTCTGATACTGCCAATATTGGTTTTCAATTGACAATTCCAGAGAACTGTAACTTTATATTTGCTATTGAGTCTGTCGGAAAAAATAGAAAGAAAAGAAGTCGTGCGCTAATAAATGATTTGAAAAGGCTGACGTTTTATTCGGATTTAAATATGTATGCACATGTTGAAAGTTATTTGTGCAAAGAAGGGTCTGCATCATTAATTGCAAAGCTTTCGCTCCTCGATAAAAAGACTGATAAACCTATTTGTACACAGAGTGCCAGGATAAAAATTGACGTGAAATAACGCTTGGTTGTTCAGCAGCCGTTGGTGTTCCCTACGGTTCGGGTGCCACCCAGGCCCTGCGCTCCAATTCAGCGCCACCAACAAAACTTATCCACTCACAGCACACTAACGCCCAATCACTTCCAATGCCCTGCGCTATCATTAGTGTATCTCTCTTTTTGCCTGTAACCCGCTACCGGCCTATTTTGCATGCAGCTCTTTGAGATCATCGGCACTCGCCCAGGTCGGGCCATGCGTACGCTGTTTTTTCCCAGCCGGCAATAGCTTTGGCTGTCTTGTCCTGAAATAGGTTGACACTAAAAAAGTCTAATATGGACGGACAAGAGACAAAAGAAAGGGGCTCTGTACATCAAAAGTATGGGTGGAGCTTTAAACGGCAGGTGGTCAAGGATT
>Ga0164297_10000132_pt1 | contig 92018 bp, 88 predicted proteins | sample GEODES058metaG_FD_113539 | JGI IMG/M metagenome (GOLD analysis project Ga0164297, IMG submission 113539) | Dystrophic lake water microbial communities from Trout Bog Lake, Wisconsin, USA - GEODES058 metaG | ecosystem: Environmental > Aquatic > Freshwater > Lake | place: USA: Trout Bog Lake... | reverse complement strand
TCAATTCAACCGATACATGCAACTTTGTTGTTGCTATCTTTGTATCTGAATCGTCTGATTTTCTTTTTACATCTCCTACGCTTTTAACTTCCGCAAACCTGCTTATTGCCGGTTCATAGTACCAAAATACATCAAGTGGGTTTTCACAAAAATGAAGACCACCTTCATTTTCATTTTCTGGGCATACACTAAGTATCTTATCTTTGGGCATTTCGTGTGTTTCCCCTATGACATATTGCATGTCTCTGCACTTTAGGTTAACATCGAATCCTTTGTAGCCGATTACTTCTTCGATATTAATTTTTTCTGTGTTCATTTTTTGCAGTTTATTTTGATTTTGAAAAATTTTTTATTAGTTCATTGTTTTGAAACGAACGGTTATGTAGTTCATGCGTATGTGAAGTCTGGCATAAAGGTTATTGGCGCAATATCTTTAGGCTCATATCCTGCTAATCCACAGCTAATTATTACAATTTACCCATTCAGCAAACAATATAGCTTCGTCTGCTAATTGTTTTCTTTCCATTTTGCACCTGCTTTGAAATATGGAGTAAATTGACTTATACATAAGCCAAGTAATTTATCTTCATCATCATACCCATGATAATCAGTAATCCATTTTTTAGCAGCTTCCTCAACAGTTTCTTTTTGATGATTAATACTTACATCAGAATCAATTTTTAAAGGCACTTTAGGCTTAACAAACTTCACCTCATTTAAGAGATTAAGACGTAACCTTAAACTACAATCTGTTCCAAAAGGACCGCTATAATGATCATATTCTTCCATCATAAGAGACACTTCTTCAAGACAGCTATTATCTACCCACCATTTAAGATCTAATGCATTAATGCGTGGTACACCATCTGCTACAAGGTCAGGATTGTTTGTAGCAATAATGAGTTTCCCATATTTATTATAATAGGAATCTATACCATTCATCATACATTTCACAAGTCCATTATCTGATTCAGGATCATAACACCAATTATTTTTTGTTATCTCATCATCACTGATAAGATACATATAATGAGCTTTATACATAATAGTAAGATTAGAATAAACTTCACATCCTTCAATTGATAAACTTATATGTTCTTTACGATGTTTAGCAGGTGATTCTCCTGTACATTTTAATATATCACCTTTATTCCAACCATCTTTACCAGTAGGTAATAAAATTACTTTAACTTTTTTTGATTCCATATCATTTTAAATTTAGATCTTTTAATGCCTGATTGTATCCTTTAGAAAATATTCTATGATGCCTTATTTTATCCTGACCCTTATACTGGATTTCAGGATAATTATTATTATTCCAATCTTGTTCTGCTTTCTCTTCTATTTCTTCATCAGTAGGAATAGAAAGGTTATTTTTTGTTCTTTCTTTAATTATTTCATCGTTAGTCATAAGTTTTTATTAAATCTATAAATAAATCGAGTACGTAATTTTCTACTTTTAGCTGGTATAAATGGTACGAAGTTAGTATTATTAAGTAAGTTATTATATTCAATATATAATGATTTATTTAATTTAGAATTTTTAGCAGAGAGAAATCCAATAAATGATTTTTTCAATCCTTCAATATTGGACATATCTTGTCCTTCTTGTTCTTCTTGTTATTTTTGTTGTGATTTCTTATTTATTTGAAGTGCTGCATCTAATAAACTATTACTATAAACTTTATAAGTATTTGAAAATACAGACGTCATAAAATCGATATTAGATGCAACTGTCTTGGATTTATTAGTTATAAATGCTGGAATCATTCTAGATGATTTATTTACTTTTAACATAGGTTAATTCATTTTTTCATTTATAGCATTTGAGTCATGAGCTTCATCACCCCACGCAGTTATTATCAAAAATCCTACCTGAGTAAATGAATAAGGAGGGTTACGATCAATATATGAACCTTTTGAATCTATCATAAAATCAGTTTTAAATTTCATTTCTACGGGTTGAAATACTATAGGATCTTTTTCTATATTTGAAACTCGTAACACATCCTCAACATTTATAGGATGCATTAATATATTACGAGAATCTTCCCTAAATAAAGAATCATGAGCAGCTATTCTTAAGTTAGAAGCTAAAGAAGGGTATATATTATTAAATTCTCTACATAGCAGCCCCTTATTATCTTCAACAGCTTTATCCTCATTATCTACTTTAAAATTAGATAAATCTTTAACAGACTTATCAGGGATAGTACCTAGGAAATTATCAGGTCTTCCTATCACTAACTTATATTTATTACATAATGAAAATAAGGATTCTATAGTAATAAACTTATAATGAGGATATTTCTGTTTCATAGATAACATCAAAGTTTTAATTGACGATCTTTTTAACTCCTCATATTTATTAGTATAATATAATTGAAGTTTTTGTTCATGAATTACTACATCTTCATTTCTAAATCCAAGATTTCTTAAGACATTATATTTCTCTTTTTCTTTATTCGTAACTTCTATTTTACTAGGTATGTAAGATTCAATTAATGCAATATCTTCATTTATTTTAGAATAAAAATCTTCATGCATTTCTGCAATAGATATTACTTTTTCAGGTACCTTATTCATAATAACCTTCTTAGTTATCTTAGTTTCTTTATTGACTGGAATAACCTGCTCAGTTCTTTCTTTAGTTATCTTAGTCTTGAATATGTCAAACATAATATATAGATTTTAAACGTTAAATCCTTCAATAATTAATTTTTGATGTATAAGTCCGATGGATTGTCTGAATCCGAAGATTCTTATAAGACTATTAAAATCGAATCCAGTTATTTCTTTAGCTAAGGACCTCATATTTATCTTCTGATTCAATCTAAGGGATTTGTACCATGATAAATGCTTTTCATTAGATAAGTCATCAACTAATTCTTCAGAATTCATTGTCATTGCAAGAGTAGTTAATATATAAAAGTCAGTCATAAATTTAAAGTTGTTTTAATTGATTTATAAATATCTAATACGGATTTAATTCATCTAATAACTGAGAACATATCATCAGATTCATCAAATCTTATAGAATAAACTGAGGAAGTATAATAACTTGTTTTATATAAACTACATACATAGTTACTTGAGATATCATACCTTATTTCTAATTTAAGAATCCATTTAACTGTTGATTTCTCCTCTGAGTTTATTGAATTGATCCATTCAACACCTGCTTTAAAATAAGGAGTAAACTGAGCTACGCATAAATTAGTTAAATCCTTATCATTTTCACTGGAATGATACTCAGTAATCCATTTTGCAGATGCATCCTCTATTTTCTTGAGTTCCATATTTCGTATAATTGTTCACTTGAATAATATTTTATTTCACCATCCTCAATTCTCATCCAATGATCTTTATGAATAATATATTTTTTATTTATTAACCAATTAGCAAATTCAATAGCTTCGTCTGCTAATTGTTTTTCTTTCCATTTTGCACCTGCTTTGAAAGCATCATAATATTCTTTTATTACATCTGGATAATAACTTTTAGAATGACCATACTCTTCAGCGACTTCTTCGATACTTTCTCCTTTAGAAGATTGTATTAGAATATCTGCTTTTTTTTCTGGTTTAATAGGTTCACTAAACTCTAATAGTACATTACCTTTAGGGTTAATTTTAAAAGATGTAAATAATTTATCTTCTTTTTCAGGCTGATCGTCCCTTAAATCACAGGGTCTTACTAATTCAAATTCAACAACACCTTCTTTGGGTGTACCACTATCTATCCATTCCTGTATTGTTTCTCTTGATATTGGTAATACTCCATCTATGGTAGGATATGCTGCAATAGTTTTTTTCAATCCTTTATTAAGTACATGTCCTTCATCGGGATTATACTTTTGAGGATTACCAAGAATTACATTACCAAAACCATCTAATAGAGTACAAAAATCTCCTTCCAGTATCTCATCATCACTAAGTACAAGTAATTGTTGTGCTTCTAAAGATTTATATTCATCGTCTTGTTTATCAATAGAACAATCCACAATGAATATATCTCCTACTTTTATTACATTACTAAATTCCGAAACGCATTTTACAATACTGTTTTTAGGTATGCTTTCTTTACCCAAAGGTATAGTTACTATTGTTACTGTCTTTTTCATTGTTGAGATGTTTTTTGATTTGATGAATAATTATTTACATTTGATTTAACCTGATGAGATCAAAATACCTTAGTACAATATATACCACTATTACTGTTATTATGCTGCAGCCCAATGTTACTACTCCTCTCAAAACATCTGAGATGTTGAGCACAATACTTTTACATACAACATACCCTAGTATATCAAGTACTATTCCTGCAATAACAATTAGTATGATAATAAATCTTGTTAATTTTGTGTGTTTCATATTTTACAATTTATTATTTTGTGAATTTAATATTACAGATCACCAGCTTTTTCCTGAGCCCATAACCAACCTGCTTTGTATTCTTTAAATTCATGACAATACTCATAATATGGATTTCGGCATTTTGTGCCCGGTCTGAATTCTTCTACACCTTCTTTATACGCCTCATTTTCCTTATAAAGTCCTTATAAATTGGCATATTGGCTTGTATAATTGCAGGCGCTGAGAGATTGTATACTGCATCACCAAAACTACCTTGTGATTGCAGATATGTTCTTATTTCTTCTACAGTGAAGGTTGCTTGCATCTTGTGTTGAGATTTTAATTAATGAATAATATTTGTGTGCCTATAATTCTTCCATGAAGTCCCGATTAGGTAACTCTTCTATTTGTTCTGTAGTTGATTCGTTCATTATTGTTGAGATTTAGTTTGTGTGAATTGATTAAAGATTTGCAATAATTGTTTTAGCTATATCACCATACCGAGTTACTACACGTTTATCCATTGGTATTGGTATAGAATAACAGTATGTAGCTGTATTAGCTCTTTGCCCACCACATTGATACTGGTCCACTATATGCTCTAATTCATGCCCATCAGCCTGTAGAAAAGTAACACTATCTATAGATTCTATTACCCTTAGTGGTAATGTTTGTCCTATATGTCAGGTAAATATAGTACCTGATTGCATTTTTACTGAGTATGCCATAGTTTTGATTTGTTTTAATTAATGAATTTAATTTTTATGAACTTTACAAAATTCTTTTAATGCATTGAGAAGGTTATTTATATATTTAGGAGCATAAGTAGCAGCATCAGCAGCATAAGCAGCAGCATCAGCAGCATAAGCAGCAGCATAAACAGCAGCATCAGCATCAGCAGCATAAGCAGCAGCATAAACAGCAGCATCAGCAGCAGCATAAGCAGCAGCAGCATCAGCAGCAGCAGCATAAGCAGCAGCATAAGCAGCAGCAGCAGCATCAGCAGCAGCATTTCTTTTTATTAATAAATCTTCTTTTGTTATTTTTCCATCCAAAAACTGCTCAGTTGCTTCTATACATTCACGTACTCTTTTATCATTAGGATATTTATTTTCATATATCTCCAATGATACTTTAGCACACATTAGTGCAAATAACTGTTTTTGTTTTATTGTTAGTTCTGTATAATTTCTTACAAAATAGAACTTATCTTTTATTGATATGTCCCAATTCAGAAATTCCTGAATATTGGAATGTGGATTATTATCACATAATCCTGCCATTTTTTCTGCTGAATAACAACCTCTATGAGTAAGGAAGTATTCTTTGTTATATTGTGTTACCATAATTTTTGATTTGTTTTTAATTGTTAAAGAAATAAAGAGAAACAAAGATATAGCAGATGTGTGTGAAATGAAAATACCCTACACTGTTCTTACTCAATGTAGGGTATATTTGGTGAATACTCCAACCAATTGGCTGTAGTAGTGGACCTGCTGAGAGTCGAACTCAGGTCTCAATTATGTCTAACTTGGGAGTTACTACCATGACTAATTTTATTCCTGCTGTCTTCAGGTATGCGTTTTGAACTGCTTATCGGCCATTGTGTATAGCTGTTCTGTATTATCCACTATTCACTTTTAAAGACTTGAATATGTCTTTTGAAATTAGGCTGCTATAGCAATTGGTGCATTAGCAAAGCACATATTGATAATACGTGCACCTTCTTCTTGTCTTTGTGTTGCTGTTTTAGCTACATTTATTGTTGAATACCTTTATTTAAAGGACGATATCCTTGTCCTTACACGCCAATCATACTTACATTTTGCCGTCAAAACCTTATGGGCCCTTGTTTTTTGCAAAATTAATAATAAACAACTAATATTCCAACTCTAATAGCAATATCTCTTAAAAGAGTGGCTTCTTTTGATTGTTGCCAATCTGATATGAGATGTAATTCCATTACTCCTTCATCCATGATAGCACATAGTCTTTGTATGTCTAATAGTTGACATTGATGTACTGTAAGCTCATTGAGTTCAAAGAAATCTTTACAGGGCGCAAGAGTTGTAGTGTACCCATCATCTATCAATTTCCATCGGAGGTTATTCATTGCCTTATAACTTAATCCGGCTACTATTGCATGTTTCATAATTATTTTTTTTAATTAACAAAAAAGATAAGGTTTATAGGTATATGTAAATCAAATAATTTTAATCTTCAATAAAATCCCATGAAGGAAGTGTTGTTATTAATTTTACATTTTCTTCAGGAGTAATTTCTTTTTCTCCTATTTGTACAAAATTGTTGTCTTCATCAAACGTGTAAATTGGAACTACTTTTTTCATGTTTTAGTTTTTAAAATTGTTAAAATGCCCTACTTTACATATGTATTTCAGGCATTAAATGCATTACTTCATAATTACCCCTAGCATTTCAAATGGATTTTTGCAATTTTGTCCATTTAATACTATGTTTCTTTGAGGACTCAAAGATTTTTTGAGATAAGAAAGTCTGACAGCTTCATTTCTCTTGTCTCTTGTTTGATCTTCTGTTATTGAAGTAATAACAGGCCTGTCTTGCATAAAAACTGTTTTGTGTACCATAATTATTGGTTTTTTTTAAGTTTGAGCTTTGCTAAAGAATCTAAACCTCTTTTTAGAGATCTAATAGAATGTAATGAGAAAGTGGTATAAGCAGTAATACCTCCCCTGCCGTCTGCTATCTCTTTGCGGGTGACCTTTCCTATTACATTTATTATGCACTTAAATTTTAAACAGTTTAAACCATCTTTTTTTGGAGTTTTCCAACTTTCATTATTATCAGTTAGAGGTTGATCATTTTTATCAAAAACAGAACAACCACATATGTGTTTAAAATAAAAAACCCTTTGATGCTATCGCAGGGTTAACTCAAAAAACACAAACATGTAAAATTTTAATTATCTGATTCAGTTAAGGCATCACAATATCCCCACATCCACTCTTGATATTCTTCAGTGGAGTAACGGTAAGGATTGTCATCAATAGAGGCTCCAGCTTTATAAGCTTCATAACCTCTTTCATAAGCGTTTGATTCCATAAATTTTTAAATTTTAAAGTTTACAAAAACAAATTAATTAACCATTTTAAAGAGAAACCAAGAGAAGACTCGAACTTCTAACCTCTCCGATACAATCCGAGGCTCTACCAATTAAAGCTACTTGGTTTACCAATTGAATGTATAAAACACTCAATATTTTTTACAAAAGATCTTTTTCTTTTGTAACATCTACACCTGTTATTTCTTCAAATATTTTTGCATCAAAATTTTCTAAAGAAGTAAATTCTTTTTTGTCTTGTTTAGAAAGATTGTGCCACATATTTGTAAAAGCTTGTTTATAAGGTATATCTCTATAAAACCCTCCACAAGTTTTATAACCATAATGAATCTTTTTTTCTTCATCAGTCATTAAACTTTCAGAAACCCATAATTTAGTATCAACATGATTACAAATAATATTCCAAACTTTGCTATTTAAAAAATCATTACAAGTAGTTTTAGCAGGTTTATTAAATAATGTAAAAGCAGGTTCACCAGTACAAAAAGCTCCAGATTGTCTATTTCCGTTGTTACTGTAACCTGTGTTACTGTCACCTGTGTTACTGTCACCTGTGTTACTGTTACCTGTGTTACTGTTACCTGTGTTCCTGTTACCTGTGTTACTGTCACCTGTGTTCCTGTTACCTGTGTTGCAGTTACCTGTGTTACTGTAACCTGTGTTCCAGTTACCTATGTTATTATCACCTGTGTTAGAATATCCAGTATTATTATTTCCTTCATTTGAAATAGACAACACTTCATACCACTCTATCTGTCTAACAATACGAAGATTTCCTGTACAAATTTTGCTATCTTTATCATGTGTTTGATACTCACCTATACTTTCAACTTCAAATACTTTATTATTTGAATCAAAATTATAATAAAAAAAACAATGAGAAGGTTTTATACAAAAATGAAACCCACTATTGCATATTTTTATTTGACCGTCATATTGATATTCTTTTCCTACTTCAAACAAATAGTTACGACAACTTCCATCAGGGGCTGTAACTTTATATCCTTTTATTACAGGTTTAATAATATCCCAAAAAGGTTCTGGAATAGAAATATTAGAACATGTAAGAATGTTTACAAACAAAGGTGCGACTTGTTCATAAGTAAGACCAGCTAAACCACAACCAATTTCTGTTAAAAGAAAATGTTTGTATTGATTTTCTTTTACATACTGTATAAATTGATCAACATAAACTTTAATTTCATTTAAAGATAATGTTTTAATATTTTTATCTTTAGTAGGGAGTGCATATGTTTGACCAAAATGACCAATACCTTTTTTCATTTGTGCACCCCATTGTAATGCTGTTTTTGCAGCACCTGCACCATGCATTCCTGCAAGATTTGATCCAAAAACAAAAACTTCATTATCTTTAAGAGAAATTATGTTTTTGGGAGTAAATTTAGGTTTTTTAATGCCACCCGGCACTACAATATTGTTTTTAAACATGATTTGTGTTTTTTTATGTGTTAAAAGATAAATTATATTCACATCACTCTTATAGAGTGTTATTATCAAAAATGAGAGTTCCACATATAAACCAAGCTAAAGCATATGCTAAGTCTTTAAACTTTGCATATGTAACAAACGCATTTAATAGTTTAACAGTCACTCACAACCAAAAGACATTTATTCCACTACACCATCATTCCAATGCCCTAAATAAAGACGTCCCATATCACGATTATGATCATCGTAGGCAAATATTATGTCAAGACTATAATTACCTTTTTTACGGCAAACCAATTCTACATTATCCCATATAGAAACATCATTACGGAATTGATTTATTTGAATTTCACCGTTTTCAGAAATTGAATCTACTATCTTCAGTAATTCAATAGGTTTCTTTTTTACATCTTTAGGAGTTGCTCCTAATACAATACACTTTGTCATATGTTTTTTGTTTTTAATCGTTATACAATTTATAATACAAAGCAAAATCACATAATTTTACTATTGCTGCACTTATTCCTGAACAAATAATAACTGTCCAATCATTTCTTTTTGCCATTATAACAATGCACAAAAGAAATGCAATGTTTAATGAAATACCTATCTTTTTCATATTACAACGATTTGATTTATTCAAAATAACTCATAGCCCATTCATAAAGCTCTGCTTCTTCAGAATCAAACCAATCATCTTTATTTAGAGCTTTTAAATAATTTTCAATATCGGTTTTAGTAGCAGGATTTCTTAAATAATTTCTACCAAAATTAGCCAATTTTTCATTATAATAGGCTTCTTCTTTTTCGTATTCTTCTTTTGTAATTTCTTCATAACTATTACTCGACATATACTTACCTTCTTGAATATAAGGTTGTGATATATAATCAAATTCACTTTCAAAAGTATCACAAAAACTGCAGCTACCATAACTGCTTGTAATTAATATTTTTTCACCATTGTATTCAACAATAGCACCCCAAGATCCTTGGTAAGAACCTGTAAATTTAGAGCTAATAATTTTAGCACCTGCTGCTTTAAGACTTTCTATGTATCCCATTTCATTTAATGTTTTAATTAATATAACTCCTATAGTTTTAATTTTCTTCAATAAAAGCCCCAATTTCCAAAAAAGCAAATGCATTTAGCTTTTTATAATATTCATCTGCATTTACTGATTCTTGGTATTGTTGTGCATCCGAAATAGTTTCAAAAACTTTTGTTTGCATAAAAGGTTGCAAACCATTTGCTGTGAGCATTTCTACTCTTACAATGTAAACATGTTTCATATTTGTGTTTTTAAATTGTTTTAAAAATAAAATAACTACCATAGCGTGTATGACCATAGTGCAATTTTGTTACACCACACACTTTTTCTATGGTAGTTACTTTATATCATAATACTATAATTCTATTATCCTTATAGATTAAAGTTATTTGAACTCTGCTAAACATTAGTAACTTAAATATCTATACTTTCGTATAATTTTGTGCCTTTTTCAGTTAAACCGAATAAGACACCACAATTGGTAATTTTTTTATCAATTATTAGTTTTTTACTTAAAAGATACTTAACAATATTTGAATCATAATTTTCTCTCTCCTGTATGTAAGCATCTTGTCTGTAAAGATCTATTAGTAATATTAAAGCTTTTTTTTTCATAAGAATAAATTAATAATGGTTAACTTAAAGCACCAAAAGGTTAATACCAAGAATATAAATTACTCCTACTAAGATATTTCTATCTGTTCAGAGTAACTCAAAAGAACATTAAAAGGCAATAGAAGGTGTTTCACAATGTATAACAGTTATAACATTGTCTTTAACCTTCATACCTAATAAGTTGTCAACACCAGGATTTCTATAATGTGCATTTGCAAACACATCAGCATTAAAACGAAGCATGTTACCAGGTAACATTATAGCTGTACTATCTTCTAAAGAAGCATAGACAAACTGTTCAGTAATGTAATAAGTACGCATAATTATTTGTTTGAGTTGATAATGATATTTCGTTCCAGTCTCTTCAGAACTCGATTTTTAAGTCTCCTGGAATGACTTTAATAATAAATAAAACTGCTGTAGTAAAAATAACTTTCGGCTTTTAATGTGGTCGCTTCACTCGTTAACTCAGGTTATTCTAATTCCGTATCCCAAAGAAGATCATTGTTCGGTTGCATCTATTGTTATTACTACAGACAGTTTTATTCATTAAATAATTTATTTAAGAGTATATTTATGTTTCCCTCACCTGGGAAGTAAGATTATTACAAAAAATATACTCCGAGAATTATCTCTCAATGGATAATCTACTCAAACCTATCTTGGAATAGGTACAAAAATGTTTACTATGAGTCCAAGCATAGTTTATCATTCTGTTTTTTGACTCTTTAATCAATTGTTATTTTTCTGCTACAGAAGATTCTTTTTGGGTTAAAATTATTTAAAGATTTGCATTGATATTATCTTCACAGAACCCAAGATGAAAAATAGTAATGTTCTAAGTAACATTCAAGCTATATAAAGAAACTAAAAATCTAAAACTTTATGTTTTGCTATATAAGTAGCAATTTCATTTTCCAAGTTGTCGTCAAAGTTTTCTTTACCTTCTTCAGATTTAATAGTTGCTATCAAATTAGCAGCTTTAATAAGTAATTGAAGTCCTTCTTGTTGTTTTAGGTCGTCCATTACTTCATTATAACGATCTTCAGGAATAAGGTAATCCGAATCAGAATCTATATTAAGAATTGCCTCTTCTTCAAACCAAGGATATTCCATAAACATTTGAACATTATCTGTCCAAGCAACATAAATGTATTTCATAAAACTTTTTTTTGAGTTTGATATATATTATATTTCGTCTTAATTTTCAAAGATTCATCAGAAACTCTTTAATATATCTATAGTAATAGCCTTTATATTGAGCGAATATAGTTTTTTATACCTCCAGCTATTACTATAGATATTAAATATAGTAAAGTATAAGCATATAATATAGTATGGTTAACTAAATGTATTACTTACGCAGGTAATTCAGCTAATAATTCTTTCAAACGAATGACAGCATAATAAATATGTCCTGTATTTAATGCTTCAGATTTAACAGGAGAAATATCACTGCCCAATCCTTCAATAAACACACCAGAATTGCCCATCCATTCAACATAGGATAATCTCTCATCTTTCTCCATGTAGTCTACAATTCTTTGTAAACAGGCTTTAAGGTTTGAAATATCTTCCTCTTCAAATTGATAATTTGTAGGCATATTGCCCAATTCTTCAACTTGAACTTCTCCATTACCTAATAAACCTATAGTAATAGAGGAATTATGAGCTACATTAATAGAAGCCAATAACATTAATAAATTACGCATAAAAAATTGATTTTAAAAAAGTTAAACAATATAAGTTGCGCTACCATGCCTCACATACACTCTATATAAGAGCTTTTATTTACAATTCTTTATACTCTATTGAAGGAACATAAAAGAGTTAATAAAAATAATGGGATGATTGCTCTCAAACATCATCCCATTATAATAGTTTCCAGGTAACACCAGTTTAACTATCAAAACCTAAGAATCGTTGTAGTTGTGGAGAACGATTTAACTCCAGACTATCTTTCCAAATACATACATTGTATAAGTTATAATAAGTCTTACCATACAAGTTATATGTGAATAGTTCTTCTTAAGGAGAACATCATATAATTCAGAGTTTTGGGATTGCCGCCCCTCATCTTTTTTTCACTCCTTACAATATACAGCACAACTTTCAATCTAGTCTTACTAATTGCTAGATTTACTCAAAAGCCTATTATTAGAGCTTCACTAGGATATATTAATCTACCCTGTGGTATGGAACTTCTTCTCTTTCGTTGTAGTAACATAATATCGAAGACAAAACATGTGAGATATAAGGAATAAGTATAATACCTTACTCCTTAAGAGATAAGAAGTAATAGCAAACTACTATTACTTGGCAATATGAGAGCAAAGATAAAAAGTAAGAGGACTAGTCACCTCTTAGCATGGATCTTGACACACCACTTTTACAAACTACCCATAAAAGCTAGGGTAAATTTTGAATTCACGCAATTAATTAAAAAGAGAGTGCTAAATGAATAACACTCTCTAATACTCAATCATTCCATTCTGGATAAAACCCAGCATAGTAATCTCCATCAGAAATTCTCAATGGAATTCTTTGCTTCCAATAATCCTTGGTATTAGGATTAAAATGAAGTAAATTGAATTCCGCCAAAGGCATTCCCCCCTCATATGTTCCTAGAGTAACTCGCTGAGTTACTTCTGTTAGGACTTCTACAAGTGCAGGAGTGAGACCTGTCACTATCAAATTTACTGGACTATTATTATCCAGTAATCCTATCAACTTCTCAAAGTTAATAGTCCTTACTCCTCTATTAGAAGAGAAGTCAAAGGAGCTAAATATAGCTCCTGAATTAGATGGTAGTTCATGCCTGCCATCAAACAAACAAAATGTTGTCGTTGTCACTGTATTCACCCACAGTACTAACTGTACCTATATGTGGGATTTGTTTTTGAGCATCGCAAAGGACCTAAACCTATAGTATAATGAACTATAGACCTAATAGCACTACAAGAACAGTGTATTATGCAAACAAACTAAATAGTAAAACAATTATAACCTTATGATGTATTATGCAAACAAATTTACAATAGATTTGTACAAACCTAATATAAAGCGGATTCATTAGTTTTTTTTAAAATTCCGGCAACTATATCTTTTTAGCATCAATCTATATCATATAAGATATAAAAGAAACAATATGATTTAGATAGTTAGATAATTAGACAAATGTCTAATTAGTTATATTCGCCCAAAAAAATTTTGGAGATTGAGCGAAAAAAAAAGAGAAAAATAAGGTAAGAGTGGTTAAATACACCATTTTCACCCTCTTTATTACAATTGATTAACAATTAGTTATGAACATCATGCACCTCATTATAGAAATACCAGACTATCAAAAAGATTATCGCAAGTAATGTATACATAAAATACAGTTTTTTTGTTGTTTAAAAGATTGTTTGGATATTGTATGTGAACTAATAGTTCACAAATATAGCACAAATTTCATTTTTTTCCGAGAAAATTTGCACATTCTGTTTAAAAGATCTTATTAAAGAACATTTTACTCAAGAAGAGTTAGCAAACAAAATGCATTGCAGCAGAAGAAAGATCTGTTATATGTTGAGTAATACCAAATCAATCTCTTTAGAAGAGTTAGAAACTATTTTGCATCTGTGTGGATACAAATTAGATTTAAAAATAACTCTAATCTAATGCCAAATGTTAAAATGAATTCTCTATTTGTTAAAGAATTTAACAGTTTTTATGTGTTTTGCCTTGTAAAATTTAAAATCTCCTAAGAGGGAAATTTACAAAATCATGCAAATACTGTTAAAACCTTTAACATTTGTGTTAAAATTGTTATATAACACAAATAAGATCATCGCATTCAAATCTGTTACTTAAGAACAGAATGAACACAATCATAAATAAGACAAACAAAAAGATAAAAATAATGTTCTTTTTGTTTATATTGACATTTAAAACTATTATTGCAAAGATTGCAATAAATAGGATGCAAACAAGATTAATCATATAATTTCTTTTTAAAGATCTACACCTATATATTATATAACAACATCCAAAAGAAGATTTTTTTATTACTCAAAGGCAACTAATATCTTCTTAAGAACATAAGAGAACATAAGAGAAACAAGAATGGTTTGTGTATTGTACACCCTACCCACCCACCCTAAAATAACAAGAGGGCTGCCGTAGCAGCCCCTTGTCATCATAATTACATTGCAGCAATTTCACGCTCAATGCGTGTAGCCTTGACCTTCGTTTCGTCAACGTTAACGTTGATGACACGAGAATAGTTGCGTACTTCCTCAACATCGTTGTTGAGGTCTGGTTCATACGTACATGGAGAGACAGTGTATTGTCCCGACATGATTGCCGCCTTAACCTTTGCTGGGTCGGATGTCCTGAAGAAGCAACGAGTTTTTACACCGTCCAATTCAGCGATGCAAGTACAACCGCCATTTGCGGTTTCTGTTAATTTCAATTCCATTTTTTTTGGATTTAATTTGTTATAGGGGGTTATTCCCCAATAATTTCGATGGGGCGTAGAACTGATGGCTACACTCACCACCCTCAATCACATCAAAAAAAATTTACAAAAAATAAAAATTTTCTGTATCTTTGTAAAAAATATTATTTATGTCTAAACACTTTTATTTTGATCTTGGTATTTATCCTTTTACTATAGTTGTTTCTGTTAATGAAACTGATGAATGTCTTTTTAGGTATCTTAAAAAGTTTAGGGTTGCTAATTTACAACATGCCGTGCTTTGCGAAAAAGCTTATGCAAAATATGTATTATGGAATAATAATGTAGGACTTATAAGAATGCGAAGTTGGAAAAAAGATGCACGACATATTTCGGCACTTTCTCATGAAATTTGCCATATTGTTATTTCTGTTCTTAGAGAAGTAGGAATGAAGATTTCTAATAATTGTGGATCTGATGAAGCATATTGTTATCTTACTTCTTTTATTACTGAGAAAATTTATGCACAATTATAAATGTTATGTTTATGTTAACAATAACATTTTTCTTGGATTGTTTAAACTAATTTAGTATATTGTATTATAAGATTAAAGAAAGTTTTAAAAACCAATATTTGTAAAATGGAACAAACAGAACAAAAGACTTTTACTCGTCAAGAAATTATAGCTAATTTAAAGGAGGCTATTGAGTTACAAAGTTTGCAAACAGAATTGCAAGAACTTAGAACAAAAATGTTTCTTGCCAAAGCCAATGAAGCAATGGCAATTTCTAAATTAGAAGAAATGTATTCTAAAGAACAATCTGATTCTAAAGAAAATTTAAAAAACCAAGATTAATGAAAGCAGTAGTTAAACAAATACCTTTACGTCAAAGAATATCTAGATGGAATTCAGTTAAATTCCAAATGATTACTTGGTGCTTTTTAAGAAATATTCAAATCACCAATGCTGATTTAGATTTATTGGTTTTGTTGTCTATTGTTGGTAAAACAAAACTTACTAAATTTTGTGAACTTCTTGTTAATACAAATTCCAGTGCCGGAGTAAAAATAAAAAAACACAAAGGAGAAACTAAAGCTTTTGAACATATTTTTAACTCTTTACAAAGTGCAAGAAATGCTGTAGATAAATTGTATGAATTACAACTTATTAAAAGAGAAGGTAAAAACAAAAGTAATCTTAGTGTTTTAATTAATCCTGAAATAGAAATTTACCCTGATAATAATGTTTTAATTAACTATCAATTTTTGTGCATTGACCCCAATTAAAGCAAAGACTCTTATAAAAGAAGTTGCAAAAGAAACACAATTTTCTGAAAAAGATTGTGATAAAGTGATTACTTACTTTTATAAGTATATTAGAGAAAATCTTTCAAATCTTCGGCATAAGAAAATAGAGATTGATAATTTTGGTTCATTCTATGTAAAAGAACGTACTTTAAAAGATCAAAAAACTACGTATGAACAAATTCTAAGGCATCTGGAAAAGAAAGAAGATAGTTATAGAAAAGAAAGGATTATTGACGGTGTTAGTTCAGAATTAGAAAGAGTTAACAAAATACAAGATCTCTATAAAAAAGATAGAGAACGAAGAAAAGAATTTTATATTAAAAAACGAGGATATTATGAAGAGAATAACGGAACTTTGGAACAATCGTAAAGAAATTGCAGAAGGTGTTTATAATTACTTTTTTGGTTCTAAAGAAATAAAAAAGTTGTCTAAAGAAAGGCTTGCTATTTGTAGAACAAACAAATGTGGTTATTATGATCCTAAAGGAGAGTCAATAAATGCCTTTATACCTGGAAAAGAATCTTGTGGTGTTTGTGGGTGTTTAAGTAAAACAATGACTTCTTGTAAAGATTGCAAATGTTCTTTAATTACTTTAAACAAACAACCTTTATGGTAAAATTTACAGAAGAAGATCATAAATATTCTTCAGAAGATAACACAAAATGGATTTCCGTAACGTCTGTTTGCAAATTATTTGAAGAACCTTTCGATGCAGAAAGTGCTGCTTTAAAAGCTTCAAAAAATAAAAAATCTAAATGGTATGGTAAAACACCTGAAGAAATAAAAACCATTTGGCAACAAGTAAATAAGGATTCTATTACTTTAGGTAATTGGTATCATAAACAAAGAGAAGATCAAATTTGTAATTTAAACTCAATAGAAAGAGAAGGAGATATTTGTAATATAGTACGACCTATAATTAAAGATTTTGAAAAACATGCTCCTGATCAAAAATTACAAAACAATACTATTTATCCTGAGCATCTTGTTTATTTAAAAAGTGCTGGTATTTGTGGTCAATCAGATTTAGTAGAAGTACGTAAGAATAAAGTATTTATTTTAGATTTTAAAACGAATGCTAATCTTACAACAGAAGCATATACTAATTGGCAAGGAATAACAAAAAAATTACTCGCCCCTTTAAATCACATGGATGATCATAAATTGAATCATTATAATATACAGCTAAGTATATACATGTATATTATTTTAAAACATAATCCTAATTTAAAATTTGGTGGATTAACAATTCAACATGTTATTTTTAAGATTATAGATTATGATCAAAATGGATACCCTATTTATGATAGAGATTCAAATAATGAACCTATTGTAGAAAAAATAGATCTTTATGAATTACCTTATTTAAAAGACGAAGTAATAGCAATATTAAAATATCTTAAAACCATTAAATGAAAGTAGCAGTAATAGTTAAACCAAATAACGGATGTTGTTATTACAGATGTGTTCTTCCTGTTGAATATATGCCTTGGGAACAAAACAAAGATAAATTTAAATTGTTTTTTCCTGATGACATGAAACTGGCACAATCAAATAACTTAACAGGGTTTGTTTCAGAAATACCTGAATTTGAACCTGATATAATTTTCTTTAATAGAGATGTTCCTAATAAAGATGCACAATGGATCAAAGAACAAAAAGAAAAAGGAACTAAAATCGTAATTGATTTGGATGACTATTGGGAATTAAATACTTTGCATCCAATGAGTAAAATATGGGCTTTAGGAGACTTTGCTAAAAAAATAGAGGATAATATTAAAATAGCAGACCTTGTTTTAGTCACAACAGAAATTTTAAGAAAAAAAGTTTTAACTATAAATAAAAACTGTATTGTAATCCCTAATGCAGTTCCTTTTGAAGAACAATACTTTAGAAAAGAACACATAATGCTTCCAGATCCAAATAGAAAAATGCGTTTTCTTTATGCGTGTGGATCAACCCATTTTCCTGATGTAAGACTACTTGCTAATAAATTTCAACGTATTGGCGGTGATCAATCAATAACAAATAACGCCACTTTTGTTTTAGCAGGATTTGATCCTTTACCAAACAAACATTGTGAATGGGATAAAATGGCTTCTATTTTTGCAAAAACAAAATCTTTTGAAATACTAAATACAAGACCTTTACAACAACATATGACTTTCTATGATGTTGCAGATGTTGTATTAATCCCGCTTGTTAAAAACGAATTCAATCAATATAAATCTGAATTAAAAATTATTGAAGCAGCTACAAGAGAATTACCTTGTATTGTTTCAAACGTATTGCCGTATTCAGAACTAAAAGATTATCCCGGAATTATGTGGGAAAATTGGATAGAAAATATAAAATTTTGTATAAAAAATCCAAAAGAATGTGTAACTTTGGGCAAACAATTAGCAGAAAAAGTTCGTGAAAAATATGAATTAAGAACATGGGCTTTAAGTAGGTATCAAATTTTTAAACACTTAATAACAAATTAAAATGTTGGACATTAACGTAGAACAAGTGGCAATTCAAGATAGTTTTGACTATTGGACAATAGATCTTAAAGAAAACATGCTTGACTATAATCCGCAAAAATTAAAAGAACATTTCTTAGGAAAGAAAACAATTCATCAAGGATTACTTTTTAAAATTGATGAAGTAATTTTCTATACTTATGTAAAAGACAAAATTGTTTTAAAAACAATAAAAGAATAATATGTATATAAAGTTATTTGACATTCAAAACGATACTGTAACACCAACACCTCATTGTTATACAATTGAGTGGTTAAAAACAATTATAGATAATTATCCAGATAACTATTGTAAAATATTTGCTTATTTACAATACATGTGTTCTTGGAATCCTGATGATAATCCGTATTTAGCAATAAAAGAAGCAGATCGTGAAGATACAATTTTAAATGACATTAATTCAGACTTTTCAACAGAAGATGATTTAATTCAGGAAGCATTAACTAAATGTAAAAAGTTGTTTGAATTACCTGCTTACAGATTATGGTTAAGTGGAAAAAAAGCATTAGATAACATTAAAGATTACTTAGATAACAATAAAGTTTACTCTGGTAAAGACGGTAATAATAAAGATTACAGAGATACTTTAAAAGATCTGCCTAACCTTGAAAAAGCATATAATGAAGGATATAAAGCCTTTATGGAAGAAATAAACTTACAAGTAAGAGGTGGAAGACATAACACAATAGTTTAAACAAAAAATATATGGAAAAAATAGATATTAAAATAATTGAGATTCCGGGAGAAAATGCAAAGAACATAAAAAAATGTTACATAGAATTGCATGATCACAAATTAGTATATTGTCATGATTATGACGTAGAACAAATCATTGTGATTAATGATGGTGAACCAGAGCATATTCAATACCGTGCTGCAGATAAAGATATTTATAAAAAAGAATCTTTAGTTGGTGCATCTCTTTCTTCAGAATATATGATAGGAGAAGATTCTAAAAAACAAGTATATTCTGTAATAATTCCTATTAGTGGAACTAATATTTCAATAGTAGTTTATTTTGAAAAAATTTCTGAAGCAAATTCGTTTTTAACAAAAATAACTGATTATATTATTTCTTAATGAACATATCTGTATTTACAACAACTTGTAATGACGAAGCAATACTTCCTTTTTTTATAGAATTTTATAAAAAAAGAATTCCTGATGTAAGGTTTTATATATGGGATATAAACTCTACAGATCAAACAAAAGATATTGCTATTAAAAATAATTGTAATATTAAGAATTTTAATGATTTATATCTTACTAAAGATCAATGGAAAAACGAATGTTGGAAAAATACAGGATGTGATTGTGTAATACTTTGTGATGTAAATGAATTTATAGATGTTGATTTTAAAATCTTTGTTAACTGTTCTATTGTGTGTACAAAAGGATACGATATAGATAGTATACAGAATTTAAATTTAGAAAAAAGAAATCACAATAAAGATAAATTTTGTATTTTTGATCCTCATGTAATTAAAGAAATGAATTATGAAGGAGATAATTTTTATCCAAAAGGATTTATAAGATTAGGAACAAAATACCCAATATTATATCATTTAACTAATAAAAACTAAAATGGAAGAAAATCAAAGTTCATCAAAAAGAAAACTTAAAAATCCAGTGAAGTTTCAAATTCAATTGGATGACGAGCAAAAAGAAGCAAAAAGAGTTATTCGTGAAAGCAAAATTACAATTTTAAAAGGAGAGCCTGGTTCTGGAAAAACATCTGTTGCAGTAAATACTGCTTTAGATATGTTGTTCAATAATGAAATAGAAAAAATAATTCTTACCAGAGCTACTATTACCGCAGAAGAAGAACTTGGATTTTTACCGGGAAATATTGATTCTAAATTAGAACCATACATTGCACCTTTAACAGAATGTATGGAACACATATATAAGCACGATACAACCATTAAAAATCTTCTTGAAAAAGGAAGCATAGACATAAAACCTATTGGCTTTTTAAGAGGTCATAATTTTTATGAAAGCACAATTGTTGTTGTAGATGAGGCACAAAATATAAAACACAATCAAATGAAACTTATTCTTACAAGATTGTGTAAAGGAGCTAAAATCATTTTTTGTGGTGATATTGAACAATGTGATTTAAAACATGAACGTGAATCAGGATTTGATTTTGTTTGTAAAGAAATAAGTAAATTACCTGGAGTTAAACTGGTGGAATTAAAAAACAACCATCGTGACGAACTTGTTAAAATGATTATAGAAACTTATAGAAATCATAATTCAAATTAATGTTTACAGACATACCTATCATAATAAATAATTATAATAGATTATCTACAACAAGAAAATTATATAAAGATTTAACAAATCTTGGATATAACAATATAATTATATTAGATAATGCAAGCACTTATCTTCCTCTATTAGATTGGTATATGAGTTTAAAATCTAAGCCAAATCTTAAAATAGAAATGTTTGATACAAATTATGGCAACAAATGTTTGTGGAAAAGCGGTTATATCAACAAATTAAAAAATCATTCTTATGTTGTTTATACTGAATCTGATATAGAATTAAATCCTAATATTCCAAAAACATTTGTAGAAACATTAATAAAACTTTCAAAAGAATTTAAATTTGATAAAGTAGGATTATCTATAAATATAAAAGATTTACCTAAAAATGAAATGACTTCTTCTATCAAACAAATAGAAGAGGTATACTGGATAAAAAAAATACCACATAGAAAATACGAAATATATCAAGGAATGATTGATTCTTCGTTAGCTGTTTTTGATCCCAACATTCCTTTTAATTATAATGCTTTAAGGGTTGCCGGAAATTTTACATCAAATCACATTCCTTGGTATACGAACTTTAATTCTCTTTCTAAAGAAGAACTTTATTTTTTAGAAAATGCTACTGAAGAATTTTCTATATATAAACAAAATTATTTAAAATGGATGCACAAAAATTAAAAGACGGTGTTACTTTTATTGTTATTTGTTATAAAGAATATTGGGAAGCCTATATGTTTATAGGTATGATGCTTTGTCAAACAAATCCTAATTGGAAAATAATTATATGGCATGACGGCCCAAATCCAGAATTAAAAAAGGTTGTAGAAAGTTTTGTAGACGACAGAATTAAGTATATAGAAAACGATACCAATTTAGGTGCATGGGGTGCATATAATAGAAAAAAAGCTTTAGAAATAGTGGATACCAAATATGTGATCCAAACAACTATTCAAGAATATTATGTACCAATTACAGTAGATACTATATTACAACATGATATTGACTTTATATATTGGAATGTAATTCATCATTCTGCAAATTATTTTGTATTAAATTCGTATCCTAAAGTTAATTTTATAGACTGGTCTAATTTTGTTATTAAAACAGAAATTGCCAGAAAAGTAAATATAAATCATCCTGAAGAATACTGTGGGGATGGTATGTTTGTAGAAGACTGTTTTAAATCAGGATTGATAACAACACAATATAAATTACCAATAATATTAAATATAAAAAACTAATGGTATTTGAATTATTTTGCCCTGTATATAATGAAGAAATTATTATACAACACACAATAGATTTTTACAAAAAAGTATTAAGAGAGCATGGTATTATATTTAATTTTTATGATAACGGTTCTACAGACAATACTGTCGATATTTTAAAAAGAAATGATTGTAATGTAGGAACATTTAATACAAATAATGAAATAAGAGATGATTATTTAATTAAATTTAAAAATAACGTTTGGAAAGGTTCAAAAGCAGACTTTGTAATAATAATAGATTGCGATGAATGGGTGGAAATAAACCCTAATGTTTTGTCAAACGTAACTATTGTTAAAAGTGAAGGTTGGGATATGATTGAAAATAATGATCTTGCAAATTTAAAATACGGAGTAAGACATATACCTGAAGATAAAACCTGTGTGTTTTCACCAAAGTATATTAAAGAGATTAACTATACTATAGGTTCACACGATTGCAATCCTGAAGGATTATTAATGTATCCTGAAAAAGATTTCAGACTATTTCATGTAAAACCTTATTCTTTAGATTACATGATTAAAAAATTTGAAGAATCTAAAAAAAGATTAAGTTCTATTAATAAAGAAAACGGTTGGGGAAATCATTATAACATGACTATTCAAGAAATAACTGATTTTCATAATCTTAGAATAACTCAAAGACAAGAAATTTTATGATAGGTGTTACTTTCATAGCCCCGGCATTTAATGAAATATTATCAAACAGAGTTCTTGTGGATTCACTTATTATGCAAGAAAATCCAAACTGGAAACTTATTGTTATTCATAACGGACCTAATTTAGATATAGAAAATTGGGTAAAGTTATATAAAGATCCCAGAATTATGTATTTATATTCAGATATAGATACAGGATGTTATGGTACATATAATCGAGTTGCAGCATTAGAATACGTAAATACAGATTTTGTCATACAAACATCTATTCAAGATTATTTTTTATCTTGGGCAACAAAACTTATAATTGAAAGATTACAAGAAACAAACGCAGATATTTGCATGTGGGATTCCATCAACCATCTTTCAGGATACGAACCATTGGATGTTAAATTACAACAAAATTATATTGATTGGGGAAACTTTTGTTTAAAAACTTCTATAGCAAAACAAATTTCTATACCACATCCTCAAGAATATTGTGCAGATTGGTTGACGTTACAAAAAGGAATTCAACTTGATTTGTTTAAAAATCAAACAAAAATCGCTAACATTTTAACAATTCATAACTAATGACTTTTGAACTATTTTGTCCAGTTTATAATGAAGAATATTTAATACCTTATTTGGTTGAGTTTTACAAACAAAAAACAAATAATAATATTATATTTAATTTTTATGACAATGGTTCAACAGACGATACCATAAATGTTATTAAAAAATTAAAATGTAATTTAGGAGTATATGAAACAGGTGGTGAAATAAGAGACGACTTGTTATTAGAATTTAAAAACAATATTTGGAAAAATTCTAAATCTGATTTTGTAATAGTAATTGATTGTGATGAATTTATAGAAATCAATTTAGATGAATTAAAAGGAAATACTATTGTTCAATGTGAAGGTTGGAATATGGTAGGTGATGGAACACAAAATCCTTTACAAATAAATAGAGGGCATAGACTTGTTTCTGAAGATAAATATTGCATCTTTTCTCCAAAAGATATTAAAGAAATTAATTATACTGTCGGTGCTCATTTTTGTAACCCTATAGGAAATATTAAAAAATGTAATTCTTTTTTTAAACTTTATCATATGAAAGCAATTAATGAAGAATATTTAGTTCAAAAATATAGAAATAGTAAATCAAGATTAAGTGAATTAAATAAAAAACAAGGTTGGGGAAATCATTATTTAGCAGAAGAAAATGACATTAGAGAAGGTTATAGAAGGAGTTTAACTGATGAAAATTATAAAATTATAAGATAAATGGAACTAATAAAACACAAAGAAAAAAATTATCCTTTATTTCAATCTAAAGGAAATGCATCACAATTTGCGATACCATATGCTTTACATTTTTGTAAAGGTTATGGTGTTGATATTGGATGTGCAAAAAAAGAATGGATGTTTCCGGGAGCAAACCCTGTAGATCCTGCTTTTACAGAATATGATTCTTTGAATTTTCCGTATGAAAATTTAGATTACATATTTAGTTCACATTGTTTAGAACATCTGCCAGATTGGGTTTCTCATTTAAATTATTGGGGACAAAAACTTAAATCAGGCGGTATATTATTTTTGTATCTTCCGGCATATAGTCAAACATATTGGCGACCTTGGTATAACAGAAAACATGTTAATATATTGACTCCAGAAATTTTAAACGATTATTTAAAAGATAATAATTATACAAATATATTTTTTTCTGGAGAAGATTTGAATAATTCTTTTATGATTGTTGCTGAAAAATTTTAAATATGAGATATTTGATAAATCAACCAAGAGGTTTAGGTGACATTCTTTTTTGTGAACCGTTAGCAAGACACCTTATTGAAAAAGATAATTCTGAAGTAATTTGGGTAATTCATGACGAATTTTATTGGATACAAGAATATATTCCTTATATACAATTTAAAAAAACTAGTCAATATCCTATTGATTTTGAAAAAGATTCTTTTGGAGAGTATGATGGTATGCAGTTTTTACCTTTAAGATTTGCAAATCCAATAGTTAGAAATCTTTCAAGTAAATATGATTGTAGTGATCAATTACACACAATGTTAGATAAATACAGATTATTAAATTTATCAACAGATCTTTGGAAAACATTAAAATGGAATAGGAATTTTCAAAAAGAAAATTTATTATATAACTTGTTAAATTTACAAGAACCTTATATTTTAATTAATGAATATTTTAGTGGTGGTAAAATAGATATTAATCTTGAAAATGATTTTGCAAATAAAGTTTATATGACAAATATTCCGGGATATACATTGCTTGATTGGAGTAAAATTATAGAAAATGCTGAAGAAATTCATACTGTTTCTACATCTAATTTATTTATGATTGAAACATTACCTATCAAAGCAACAAAAATTCACATATATAATAGAACACCAATAGATACAAATTTAGACGGAATAAGAGAATTTGTTAATCCAAAATTTATTTTACATGAATAACATACCAATAACAGTAACAATAACAACATGTGCAAGATTGGATTTACTTAAAAGAACATTAGATAGTTTTTTTAAATATAATACATATCCGATTGCTGAATTTTTAATGACTGATGATTCAGGAAATAGTGCTATAGCAAAAGAACTATATGATTTATACGGTGATAAATTTAAAATTTTTCACAACAATCATATTGGATTATCTAAATCACTAGATATTCTTTTTACAAATGCTTCTAATGAATATATTTTTCACTTAGAAGACGATTGGGAATTTGATAGACCAGGATTTATAGAAGATTCTTTGTCTATAATGAAAGATAAAACTATTAATCAGGTATGGGTAAGACATTCATGGGATACACCTCATAAATGTAATGAGGACGGTTCTTTACCGATTTGGCAAGAATGGAATGGATATTCTTGGAATCCTGGTTTAAGATATAAATCAGATTATTTAAAAATGTTTCCAAACGGATTGCAAGAATTTGGAGAAGAGTTTGATTGTATGCAACATAGTAAAAAATTTAATTATAAAGTAGTTTCTTCTTTAAATACTAGTTGCTACCATATAGGATACAATCGGCATACTGAAAATTTTATACCTTAAAATAAATAAACATGTTTATAGAAGTACCTACTTGGAATAATGGTAAATGGGATACTACGGTATTTCAAACAAGAGAAGAATTTAAAACTTTTGTATTATCTGTTTTTAAAAAGCCAGGTGAATATGAATTTGATGAAACTACTTTTTATTTTAATGAACAGGCAAAAAAATTTAATAAAGAAAAAATATATACTATTTCTCCCGAAAATTCAAAAGATTGGATAAATTATTGGGGTGCTTTAGAAAATGAATTTATTCTTTCAGAAAAATCAAAATGTAGAAATGGTGTAATATTTATTAATAAGTATGGCAAAAAATGGTATCTAACAAGAGATTATTATTTTTGGATAAACTTTTTGCCAATATACGATAAAGAAAAAAAAGCATATGATTTTCCTGAAATATGGGATAGTCAATATCATGCACATTTATATGAACTTTTAGCTGAGTTACATTACAAACATGCTGCAGAGCTTAAGAAGAGACAATGGGGCAATACTTATATGAAAGCAGCAAAACTAATAAATAGATATTGGTTTGAAAAAGGACAAACTTTAAAAATGGGTGCTTCTCTTAAAGATTATATAAATGAAAAAGGAGCATGGAAATTTTTAAATGAATATAAAAACTTTTTAAATAAAAATACAGGTTGGTATCGAGAATCAGATCCTGATAAAGTTTTAACATGGCAACAACGTCAAAAAATTCGTATTGGAGATAAAGATGTATATCAAGGAAATCAATCTACTATAATAGGACATTCTTTTGAAAAGGATCCTACAGCAGGTGTGGGTGGTAATATATCTATATTTTATCATGAAGAGGCAGGAATTGCCCCAAAAATGGATACAACATACGAATTTATTCGTCCAGCATTATCAAGTGGTATGATAACTACAGGATTGTTTATTGCTGCAGGATCTGTTGGTGATTTGGATCAATGTAAACCATTAAAAGAAATGATTTTAAATCCTATACCAAATTCAATTTATGCTGTAGAAACAGATTTATTAGACGATAAAGGTACTGTAGGATATGCTGGATTATTTATTCCTGAACAATGGTCTATGTTTCCATATATAGATCGTTATGGAAATTCTATTATAGACACTCCGACAAAACAACAAATAGAAGATATAAAAGAAAACTGTATTAAAAGAGGAATTGAAAATTTTGATTATAATATAGGCTCTTTAGAAGCTATTCTTAAAGAAAGAAAAGAATGGAAAAAAGGATTGTCTCCAGAAAAATATCAATTACGTATTTCACAAAAACCTATAAATATACATGAAGCATTTGCTTATAGAAAAGAATCAAAATTTCCATTAAATTTAATAAATGCACAAATTCTAAGAATAGAAGAACATAATTACCCAATAGAAACTGTAAATCTTGTAAGAGATAAAGATGGTAATGTTGAAATAAAATCAACACATAAATCTCCTATAAGTATATTAGGAAACAAAATAAGATCTTTAGAAGACAAAACAAGTGTTGTTTGTATTTACGAACGTCCTATAAAAGCAAATGCTGATTGGGGTACTTATTATATGTCTGTCGATCCTGTTAAAGAAGGTCGCTCTGTTAGTTCAGAATCTTTATGTTCAACATATGTTTATAAAACAGATTCTGAACTAACTAAAATAGAAGGAAATAATGTTGAAACTTTTTTAGAACGTGGTAAAATTGTTGCCTCGTGGTGTGGAAGATATGATGATTTAAAGAAAACTCATGAGTTGTTAGAAATGATGAGTGATCTTTACAACGCACAAATTATATGTGAAGCAAACGTATCTGAGTTTATTACATATATGCAACATAGAAGAAAACAACATAGATTGGTTTCAAGAGAAAGGCTTTTGTCTTTTAACAAAGATATGAAAGGAGTATCTGAAACTTTTCAAGAATATGGCTGGAAAAATTCAACTCCTGTTTTTTTACATTTGCTTTCATATGTTATAAACTATTTAAAAGAAGAATTAGACACTATTACTAAAGAAAATGGTGAAGTAGTTAAAACAATTTATGGAGTAGAGCGTATTCCTGATATAATGCTTTTACGTGAAATGCAAGAATATGACGATGAAAAAGGAAACTATGACAGATTAGTTGCTTTTGCAGCATTAGTTGCTTTTGTAACAATAGAAAATGCAAACAGAGGTTTTAGAAAAACAGTAGAAAAAATAAAAGATTTGGACAAACCAAATAAATTACGTACATTTATAATGGGACCTGAACAAACTAAAAAGGTGAATCCTTGGTCAAAACCTGCTTTTGGATTTAAAAACTTTCGTTAAAATTAATAATTATGATTAATAACAAAGAATACGTTAAAAAACTGTTAACAGACCTTGAAGAAATAAATCATTCATTTTCTAAAAAAATTTTTGAAATACAGCGCATTATCTATTCTGAAGAAAGAATTCGTAATGAAGATGGAGAAAGTGCTTTTCCTTTAGAAAGACCAAAAACATGTACGCCTATTGTATCACAATCATCAGACGGATCTGTTTCTGAATTTGAATATTGTCCTTCAAATTTTTTGTATGGAATGCATAAATTGACAGAATCAGAATTAGAACAAATAACAGTTATTGGGGGAAATTCATTTATGTCAAAAGAAGATTTGGAAAATGCTGTTAAAAACGGTATGATAATAGATGTACATAATTTAGGAGAAATCAATGAATAAAGAAGAAAATAAATACATACTCTACAGACACATCAGACCTGATAAGGATGAAGTGTTTTATGTGGGATTAGGAAAGAAGAAATCTCGTGCCTATTGTAAAGTAGGTAGAAATGATATTTGGAAAAAGATAGTTGCTAAAAATAATGGAAACTACGAAGTAGAAATAATGTTAGAAGATTTATCTTTTGAGGAAGCAAAACTTAAAGAAATTGAATTTATAAAACTTTATGAAAGAATAGATTTAGGTATAGGAACTTTAGCAAATTTAACAGATGGTGGCGAAGGCAGTCTTGGATACAAACCTACAAAAGAAACTCGTGAAAAACAATCTAAAGCTCTTAAAGGACATATTGTAACACTCGAATCAAGAGAAAAAAGTAGGAAGTCACAATTGGGAAAACCTAAAAATACAGAAGAATTTAAGAAATATTTATCTAAAATCAATTCTGGTGAAAATCATCCACAATTTGGTAAGACAAAATCTGAAGAAACCAAAAATAAAATTGCAGAAAAACTTAAAGGCAAACAACTATCTAAAGAACATAAAGAAAAACTCTCAAAGGCTAAATTAGGAAAACCTGGAAATTGGTTAGGTAAAAAACGATCTCTTGAAACTATAGAAAAAATGAGGGTTGCGGGTAAAAACAAAATATTTACCGAAGAAATTAGAAATAAAATAAAAGAGGGTATTAAAAATTCACTAAATAAAAATGGTGATAAAGTTATTAATATAGATACGCAAGAAATATTTGAATCAATTCAAGATGCAAGTAATAAACTTGGATATAAATATATGTGTTTATATAAACAATTGAAAGGTTTAAATAAAAATAAAACAAATTTAAAATTAATTTAATTAATAAAAATATATCATATATATGGCACGCATTCTCAATGCTTTAGATTTGAAAAAAGGGACCAAGGCTTCTTATAATCGAATGGGCGTCCTCGTGCAACCCCTGCAGATGATTCCTGAAAATGAAAAGGATGAACAATGGCTTGGTTGGTGCATGGATTTTTTTGAATGGCAAGGTATCAAACAACTTCAAAGGAGAGCTCCTAAGTTATTGCGTTGGGAAAAAGCTGCAAAAGGTATTATTGATAGACAAGATTATATTGTAGGACCACAGAATATAAATTCAGATATGGTCGAATCTTTAATGGATAATTCTCAAAATCTATTAGAGTTGCGATTTTTTCCTTGGATACCTTCTATTATAGATTCTTTTAGAACAGAATTTAGCAAGCGTCAAACAAAATTGATGTTTACTGCTATAGATGATGAGTCTACTTCTGAAATGGAAGAAGATAAACAAAATAAATTAGAACAAATATTACTTGCTGATGCTGAGTTTAAAACAATGCAAAAATTGCAAGAACTTGGTCAAAATTTAAATGATCCTCAAGTACAACAACAATTACAACCAGACGCTTTAAAACAACTTCCTAATTTACAACAATGGTATAGAACAGGATACAGAAATATTTATGTGGAATGGGCTCAACATCAAATGGAAGTGGATATGAGGAGGTTTCATTTTGATGAACTAGAAGAAAGGGCGTTTCGAGACAAACTTATTTTTGATTGTGAATTCTGGCATTTTAAAATGAAAGAGGATGATTATGAAATAGAGCTTTGGAATCCTTTACAAGCATTTTATCATAAATCACCTGATAGACGTTGGTTATCACAATCTAATTGGATAGGTTATATAGATCTGATGTCTGCTTCAGATATTATAGATAAGTATGGTTGGATAATGACTGAAGAACAAATTCGTAATGTTGAAGCTATTTATCCAATACGTGCTGCAGGGTATCTTTTAGGAAACGTAAATCCTGATGGTTCATATTATGATGCGTCAAGAGATCATGAATGGAATGTACAAATGCCTGGTTTAGCATACAGACAATTTATTTCTAAATACGATATTGCATATAATAATGGAGATATTGTACAAACTATTTTATTAGGTTCTGAAGATTTGCAAGATTTTGGTAATTCAAATCTAATGCGAGTTTCTACAATTTATTGGAAATCAGCTAGGAAAATTGGACATCTTATAAAAATAGGTCCTGACGGCATACCAAATGAAGATATTGTAGATGAATTTTATAAAATAACAGATAAACCTGTTTATGACACATCTGTATATAAAGAAAAAACAAAATACAATCTAACATATGGTGAACACATAGATTGGTTTTGGATCAATGACGTATATGGCGGTATAAAAATAGGACCTAATAGACCGGCATGGTGGGGTATGAATAACCCTGGAGGTATGCAACCTATGTACATAGGTGTTACAAAAAATAAACCTGGCAGATTACCTTTTCAATTTAAAGGTGATAATAATTTTTATGGTGTAAAACTACCTGTTGAGGGTGCTGTTTTTGGTGATAGAAATACTGTTTCTGTACCAATGATTGCAAAATTAATGCCTTATCAAATAGGTATGAATACTGTAGGTAATGGTATATTAGATATTCTTGTTGATGAAATAGGGCCTGTAGTATTATTTGACCAAAACGCTTTACCAAAACATTCGTTGGGAGAAGATTGGGGTATGAATCCTTATCAACAAGCTTACACAGCAATGAAACAATTTGGTTTTTTACCAATGGATACTTCTTTGCAAAACTTGTCTGAAAGAGGTGGAAATATTAATTTTCAACATTATCAACAAATAGATTTAAGTCAATATAAACGACTTGAATCACGAATGCAACTATTTTCATTTTTTCAACAGCAAGGTTTAGCTTCTATAGGATTTAATGCAAATAGAATGGGACAACCTATAGGTCAAGAAACTTCTGCTAAAGAATATGAAGAATCTATTAGAAGGAGTTATGATCAAACAGAAATGCAATTTATTGAACATTGTGATTATTTAATGCCTAGAGTGCATCAAATGAGAACAGAACTGGCTCAATATTATCAATCTAAAAACCCAAGCGTATCTTTACAATATACTACAACAAGTAATCAAAAAATTCAATTTAATATAGACGGCACAAAACTTTTATTACGAGATCTTAACATATTTCCTATGGTAAATGTTAATGCTCGTCAAATCTTAAAAGATATACAACAAGTTCTTTTAGTAAATAATACTATGGGAGCAACTCTTCCTGATATTACAAAAATTCGTCAAGTAGAAGATCTTGCAGAATTAAATGATAAAATCAGTGAAATTGAAGCAAGATTACAAAAAGAAAAAGAACAAGAATTGCAACAGCAACAACAACAACATCAAGAAGAACTTGCTCAAGAAGAAAAATTAAAACAAATGGAGTGGGATCATCAAGATATTCAAAATGAAAAGGAACGACAAGCTAAAATATTAATTGCCGAAATAGTATCTTCTGGTCGTGCTGCAACAACAATGTCTCCTGATGTAAGTGAAAGTGCTTATCAAGACGCACAAAAGAATTTACAACAACAACAACAATGGACAGATCAAATGAATTTTGATCGTGAAAAGCATTACAACGAAATACAAGATCGTCAAAAAGATCGTGAATTACAACAAAAAAAGATTGATGCTGAAAACATGCGTACAAGAGAAGAACTTCATATTAAACGTACAGCAGCAAGTAAACAATCAAAAAATAAATAAAAAGATCAAGTATTAGTTATATCTGTAAAAGAAATTATAATTTTTTATTTAAAAAATACATTTGACAAGTTTTTTTAGTATATTATAATTGTCAGTAAGTATAACTGATTCCTACCAAAAACTAGTAACAAACCAATATTTTATGGCTGAAAATAAAACAAATCTTCAAGAAATCGAAGTTGATGTTGATGGATTTCCGATAATTGGTGGAGGAAATGTGGTAACACCACCACAATCATCTGTTTTTAAACGACAAACAGATGATTTTAATTTTGATCCTGATGCTACAGAAGACACAACAAAAACTCCTGATGCAAAAAATCCTGAAGATGTAAAAACTCCAGACACTAGTAATTCTGCAAAATCTCAACAAGATGATCTTTTAAATTCTATTGTAACAGAACATAATGGATCTGCACCAGTAGATGATCGTCCAGTCACAACAGGAAAACCTAAAACTGATAAGTCGGCTCTTGTTGAATACATCAAAGATAAAATAGAATCTAAAGATTTTGTAACTTTTGATGATTATGATGAAAAGTTACCAATTGATGAATATCTTTCAAAATTAAGTAACAAAGATCTTAATGTATTAATAGACGAAAATTTAAAACTAAAAGAAGATAATATTAAGAAAGAAGTTCCGACTCAATTCTATAATATGCTTCCTGAAGATTTTAAACTTGCTTACGAATATATTGCAAACGGTGGTACTGATTTAAAAGGTTTATACAAAGCACTTGGCGAAGTACAAGAAATAAAAGATCTAGATCCTTCTAAAGAATCAGATCAAAAAGAAATTGTTTCTGAATATTTAAGAAATGCTTATGCTGATTGGACTGAAGAAGAAGTGCGGAATCAAGTCGAAGAGTGGGAAGATCTTAATTTAATAGATAAAAAAGCTGTTCAATTTAAACCTAAATTGGACAAAATAAAAGAACAATATGTTCAATCTCAAATTGAAGAACAAAAACAATTTGCAGAACAACGCAGAAAAGCTGCTGAACAATATGTTCAAAATGTATACGAAGCTTTAAAACCTTCAGAAATTGGAGGAATTAAAATAGATTCTAAGACACAATCTAATCTTTATAATGGACTTGTAAATGCAAATTACAAATCTATTTCTGGTGGAAACACCAATATGTTAGGTCATTTGTTAGAAAAATATCAATATCAAGAACCTAATTATCAAAAAATTGCTAAAGTATTATGGCTTCTTCAAGATGAAGAAAGTTATGAGGCAGCTTTAATTAAAAAAGGTGCAAATGCTAAAGCAGAAGAAACAGCACGCAAGTTGAAAACAACTCAAGGTGACAGGTCATCATCTGTATCATTTGATGATGGAGGAAATGCATCACGAGCCACAAAAATAACACGTCCTGTAAACCCTTTCTCAAGATAATAATTAAATAAACAAATAAGTAAATAAAAAATAAAATATGGCAACACCGAGCTTGAATAATGGCGTGTTTTTACGTGACACCCAATATCGTTTAGATGGATCAAACATTGATTCTTTTCACCTTCGTAATTTTATGAAAGATGCCGGACCAGATGATATGGGTCCTGTAGATCTTTGGGCTATGACACAAAAGGTAGAAATGCCTATTTATCAAATGTCTAGTTTTGGAGGCAAAAATGTAAAGAAAGTAGAAGACTATCAAGGTCGTTACAAATGGCAATTACCTATTGTACAAGAACTTCCATACATTTTGTATGATGTTCAGCCTTCAAATACTACTAAAGGTGCTGATGGTCAGGCATTTCAAATTTTGTTAAACAAACGTGCATTTGGTCATGGTTCTCTTATCACTTATGATAAGTACAACGGTCTTGAAATGTACGTTACTTCAGAACCTATTATTCAACAAGGTGAAGGTTGGTTGTACACAGTAAAACTTGTAAACAACGCAGGTTCTACACTTGGTACAGGTCCTACCACAACCAATGGTACATATTATTTGAATAATCAATATGTTACACCTGGTACTAAGATATTCTCAGCAGGTTCTACTATTGGTGAATATGGTACACAATACAATGATCTTGGTGAATTGCGTGGTGGTTATCGTGAATTTTATAACTATGTAGGTCAATCAGATGCTCATGCTTCTTTTCAAATTGACGGTAAGTTAGATTTGATGATGAAAGGTGGTATGAATGCTAAAGGTGAATCACTGGTTACAGAAATATGGAAATGGCTTGATTGGGGTGCTGATCCTTCAATTCCAAATATTCAAGAAGCCATTAAACGTAATGGTACAGGTTGGGCTAAAAAACAAATGGAAGAAGGCCGTTTGTCTCGTACATTTGTAACTTCAATCGAAGCTAAATGTCTTGCACAAATATCTCATGATATTGAATATCAATTGATGTGGGGTAAAGGTGGTATCCTTTCTCAACGTGATGGTGCTGATTCAGTTCGTCTTTCTACAGGTTTGTGGAAACAACTTGATAATAACTATAAGAGAATTTACAATTTTGGTAACTTTACTCTTGATATGTTTAAAGCCGAATTGTTCAATTTTTACAATGGTAAAATTGAATTTAAAGGTCCAGATCCACAACGTAAGATCATAGTACAAACAGGTATGGGTGGTATGAAGTTGATTAACGAAGCAATTCAAAAATCAACAGTTAACTCAGGTCTTGTATTGAATGCTCACGAGCTTGGTGCTGTAACAAGCAATGCTGCTGGTGGTGGTCGTATCGAAGCAATGAATCTTAACTTTGGTTATGCATTTACAGGTTTCGTTATTCCTTTCTTGGCAAATGTAAATTTTGTTTTGAACCCTGCATTTGATAATGTAAACAATAACGATATTGAAAATCCAAAGATCAATGGTTTTAATCTTTCTTCTTATTCATTCTTGATTTTCGATATTACAGATAATACTAACGATAACATTTTCTTGCTTGAAAAAGCTTGGGATAGCAACTTGCGTTGGTGGTATGAAAACGGTAATATGGACTATATGGGACGTACTACTGGTTTCCAATCAAACGGTGGTGACTTTGGTTATAAAGTATTTATGCGTCAACCACACAAAGCAATTTGGGTTAAAGATCCAACGAAAGTGTTGAAAATAGTTATGAAAAATCCAATCACCGGGTTCAGCTTATAATCCAAAAATATTCATCGGATTATTAACAATATTTTAATAAATAGTTTTCTAATTAGGTATTTTCAGAAATAAATCGTATCTTATTAGTGTACTAAATCAATCACAATTAAAAAAAATCACATTATGATAGCATACATTGTAGGTTTTATTTTAATAGCTTCTATTATTATACTCATAATTCTTGGCAATGTTCATGCAAAAGCAGTTGCCGGTGAGTATATTGAAGATGTTGAAAATACAGAATCAAAAATATCTAACACATACAATTCTACTATTAGTACTATTAAATCAGATGTCTCTAATGTAGAATCTGTTGCAAAAGAAATAAAAAATGATGTGAATAAAATATAACATCACATTTTCTTAAATATCTACTTAAAACCAATAAAATATGTTAAAAGAAAAAGTACGTTCTAACGTAGCAATTAAATGTTTTGTAAATCCAAACATTAGTAATTCAGGACTTGAAAATTATGGTATTTCTATTTTTGATGAAGCCGTACAAAAAGATACACTTTTTATTAAAGAAGTTACTCCTGGAACATTAACAACACCTGCTACATTTAAAGCAGTAAATGGATTAGATGAAACAGCACCGGAAATTTTAAAACTTTCTGAAAAAGAAAGGGAAGCAGCAAGGAAAGATATTCGTGAGACTGTTGCACATGTACATTATCTGCTTTTTGGAGGTGATGAAATAGACCCTTCTTTTAAGAACAAAAGTTTTTGGGAACAATGCAAAGAACTAGCTCCTACTAACATAGCTTTTTGGGGTAATGATAAAGAATATCCTCAAGGTTTTACATTGCAATTATCTAAATCAGGAATGTTTTTAGATATGAACAATCCAATGGATATTCTAATTGAACGTGCGATTCGTGCAGGTGGTTATAGGGCTCTTGTGGCTTCATCTTTAGAAGATGCTTATAACTGGCCTTATATGAATCCTCCCAAGTTTTATTTAGATAAATTAGAAAATACTGCTGCTATTAATACAGAATATCGTAAAATAGTAAATAAAGCAAAATCTAAATTGGATGCTTTGCGTGATGAAAATCTTGAAAAGTTGTTTATTGTAGCACGCAATTTTGATCCTGATCCAACACAATACAAAAGGTCTACACCAGCAGATATTGTATATCTTAATATGGATAGAGGTATTGATGGCGAACTTTGGGAAAAAAATAAAAGAATGGCTGCTCAAAGGTTTTTAGATCTTTGTAATATGCCAATGGAAGATTTGAGTATTAATGCAATTATCAAATGCGCAACTAAATACCGCTTCTTAGATTATAAAATGGAAGATAAAGCCACTCGTACAGGAACTATTTATTTTATGGAAGATTCTATTCCTGTAGGACGTACAAATGAAGAGGTTGCTTCTTATCTTAAAAATCCTCTTAATGCAGATATTTTAAAAAGACTGCAAAAGAAAGTTGATCAAGAAATGAATAACTAATATAACTGATTGTGAATAATACTTTACTTCAACTCAAAGTCAAACAAAGACTGAATAAACTTGATAGTGAAGACTACGATAACATTCAGTGTTGGCAAATTCAAGAAGCTTTTAATAAAGCTCAAAGACAATTTGTTAGAAGACAAATAAATGGAATAAATCAAAAAAGGGCTGGTCGAGAATCTGATTCACAAGTAATAGCTGATTTACAAAATTTACTTGTTACTTGGAAAGACACTTATACCAATAAAGGTTTATATTATGAATCTTGTGATTTTCCAAATGATTATATTGTTTTTGCACGAATTTCAGCATTTGCAAAAAATGATTGCTGTCCCCCAAGAAAATTAGTTACTTATATAGCTGAAGAATCAGATATAGATATAATTTTAAAAGATCCTAACAAAAATCCAAATTTTGAATGGGCTGAAACAATAGTCACTTTTTTTGGAAACAAGGTTAGGATTTATACAAACAATCAGTTTGAAATAGTTGATCCTGAAGTAATTTACTATAGAAAACCTATAAGTGTGCAATTTCAAGGTTGTACTGATACTGAAACAGGTTTAATATCTTTAACAGACGTTGAATGTGAATTTAGAGATTCTGTTATTGAACTTCTTGTAGAGGAAGCTGCCTCTATCATTTCTGGAGATCTAGAAATGCAAAATACACAACAGCGTTTAACACAAAACGAAAATACAAATACTTAAATTAAAAATTAAATAAACATGTCTTACGGAACTCGTGCTTTTCGGGAAGTATTTCTTCCTGCAACTTCAGGTGGTACTATTTTAATGGCTTCTTCAGGTCTTACTAGTACTACTTCAATTACAACCCCAGGTCAACTTGGTGTATTTACTGTTCGTAATAGTATTATAGGTTCTTCTGTAGGTGTTGGTCAAAGCACTACAAGTGATATTATAATTGTCGAAGGATCGTATCATACTAAAGATGCTATTGCCCCTGGTATAGGTGGTATGAAAATGTCTGATAAAACACATCGTATTCCGATTAGTGGTATCAAACGTTTTTGGAAAAAATCAGCAGTATCTGCTGCACCGATGGTAATTTCTGTTGGTTGGAATCAAACAACTAGCGGATCTACAGCTTTAGTAGGACCTACTTTCCAGTGTGGTACTTATTATAGGTTGTTGCTTGAAGCAAAGGGTGAAGCAGCATTGAGGGTTTTTGGTCATGAAGTTTATCGTGATGCTGAAGCTTGGACTGGCTGTTGCGGTGGTAACTGTCAATCAGGTTGTACAGGTCAATTGGTAGATCCTGTAACAGTAATGTTGCAATGGTCTGATTATATCAAACAAGATCCTATCTTGTCAACAATGTTCTATCCTGCTGTATTTATCAATGGATCTACTACAGGTACTACAGGTTCTGGAACTTATACTTATAATACAGGAAACGTTGCACAAGTATTCTCAGCATATGATGTTTCTATTAGTGCTCCTGGTGTTGCAGGTGGTGCAACTTATGGTTCAGTAGCTGCTGGTAGTGGTGCTGCAACAGTAGGTGCATATGTACCAAGTACAAATGCAACAACTATTCCAACAATCACTGTTGGTTTACAATTGCAAACAGCTTATGTTGATACAGTATTTAATACTTGTACTTTCACTCCTTCAGATTACTACTATGTAGATGCTCTTTTGATTTATGCATCTCTTCGTATGGATGATGGTTTACAATCAGATCCTTGTCAAGTAACAACTACTATTAATACATCAGTACCAAACATGGTTGTTACAACTCAAACAGTTCAACAAGCATCTGGTTTGGGACAATTTGTAGCAAGGGATTGGGTTTTATATCGTAGGTATTTGATGGAAAACTTCCCTGATGGTTATGAAATTGACATGTTCAGGATGCGTCAAATAGAAGACGATGTGGTTCTTGCAAATGTGAATCTTTCTGGAGCATATGATGAAATCCACATTCGTTATCTAAACACTGATGACTTCAATCCTAAACCTGCTGATAATGCTCGTGTATGGGAAGCAGTATTTTATGTACCAACAGGAACATCAACTACAAACTTTACCAATATTATTGCAAACTCACTTTCTTCTGCAGGTAACACTGTAATCTTAGAAAGTTTCTAATTTATAATTTTTCTTAAAAGAGCCCTGAATTCCAAAAGGATTTGGGGCTTTTTTTCTTAATTTGGTTTTGTTGAAAAAATTTCATATATTTTATTGTGGAGCGACATAAATTATTTTTAGAATTTCCTTATTCAACTAATGAAGGAATATTAAAGGTAGAAGATAGTTCTATCTATAGTACTTTTATTCCTGTAAGTTGCAATACTTTGGAAATAACACCTCCTGGGTTTAGTACTGCTACAGTATTTACAAATCTATCTTCTGGATTTAGATTATTTTTAAATGCATGTGATTTAGGATTTGTAGGTAACTGTAATTTTACATGTCCGACATTGCCTGATGGTATCTATAACTATAGATATTCTGTTAGTCCAAATAGTCAAGTATTTGTTGAATACAAACAATTGCGTATTACACAACTTAAAAACGCATGGTATAAAGTCCTTTGTTGGGTAAACAATAAACCGTGTGATCCTACTAATGAAACATTGACTGTTTTAAGACAATTGCAATTACTTGAAAATCATATTGAAACAGCAAAACATCTTGTTGAAGACAAACATCAATATGAAGAAGGAGTTGAAATATATAGATACGCTCAAAAAAAAGTTGAAGAATTAAGTCAAGGTTGTCACTTTTGTTAAATTATAAATAATGCCTAATAATTTTTTACCAGCAGGTGCAGTAGGGTATCTTGATTTAGGAAATCAAGTAAATTGGTGTGTGTTTAACATAAATCAATTACGTGGTAATTTAAATCTTTTAACTTCAAATAATAATGTTTGGACTGGAACACAATATTTTCAAGGAGCTATTGAATACAATATAAGTACAAAAACAAGTAATTATAATGTACAACTTTCAGATGGAACTATTCTTGTAAACACTACTTCTGGTGCTGTAACAATAACATTACCTTCAGCTTCTTCTGCAACAGGTTTGATGTTTGATATAAAACTTATTGCAGGAACAAATAATTTAATAATAAATACTGTAAGTGGAAATATAGATGGTAGTAGCTCAATAACAACAAATACTACTTATGCTGCTTATAGTTTTCAAAGTGATGGCTCTAATTATTGGATATTATAAAATATAAATATGTCTCATTTACCTACAGTTCCACAATGGCAAAAAATAGCTACTTTAAAGTATAGTAATTTTTCTGCTGCTTCTTTAACAAATAATGTTAGTACAGGATATACTTTACCGGCAGGATCTGTAATAATGGGTTGTTTGTTAAATCCAACAACAACTTTTTCAGGAGGTAGTATTAGTAATTATACTATTTCTATAGGTACTGTTGGAAATTATAGTAAGTATCTTTCAGCACAAACCGTTTTTACAGGAGCTACTTTAACACCTGCTACAAACACAGGTATTGAAAGTATGAGTGTTGCAACAACAATATATGCTACAGCAACTTCTACTTCTGCAAATTTAAATGCTGCAACACAAGGTTCTGTAGATATTTACCTTTTAGTAGCACAAGTATAAGATTAAATTTAAAACCAATAATATGAAAAAATGTAACAATTGTCAAAGACCTCTTTCTTGTGGATGTCAAGAAAGGGTTGCATCAAATGGTCAACGTTGTTGTAATACTTGTCTTCAAGAATATGAAGCAAAAATTCAACAAGAAAAAATGATTCAACAGCAAAACAAACAATAGTGGTAAATTTTTTACAACATAAAGATGAAATTATAAGTAGTTTTTGTAATACATTTAAAAAAATAGCCTATAAATCAATATGGGGTATTGAACTTAACTGTAATATAAAAGATCCAGAAATAGTTTGGTTTCAAAAAAAATTATTGGAATATCAACAAGAAAGTGACTGTTGTAACGAATGTACTTTATCATATCAACCAAAAAATTGTATAAAAATACAATCTGGTACAAATAGTATTCCTACATATCCTTTTATACAATTGCATGTTTGTTTACAACCTACTATTTGCACATATACTTTATCGGGAGATTTTAACAATGATTTTAATAACGATTTTTTTAAATAACTTATGACTTTTTCTAACTTATCTGCTGTTGTTGCTTATTTAAATGCGTATGTTAATACTAATGGAACAAATAGTATTACAGGAGCATCTTTAAATACAGCTTTAAATGGCATTGCACAATTTGTACCAAATATAGGATTATATTCTTTAGTATATGCATCAGGTACTACAGGTGTAACAACAATACCTTTGTCTTATCAACCAATGATAAGTATTGTGCAATCTCAAAAGTATGGTATTGAGGTAACGGCTTCTATACCAAGTTCAAGTGGAATAACAGTTAATTACAATAATACAACTTCTGTTTCAGGAAGCACAAATCTTTCTTATATTTATTTATAATAATGTCTTTAAACTATAAAGGAAATTGGGACCCTATTGCAAATAATCCTGTCCTTATAAATGGTGTAGGGACGGTAGGAGATACTTATAATATTATAAACTCTTATTCAAGAGATTTAGGTTCTGGTTTAACTAGTTATTTACAAAATCAAAGTATAATATATACTTCAGGTGGTACTTGGCAAGCAGAACCAATACTCTATACTTTAGATCTTGTTAGTTTATATTTAGGAACAAGTCCTTATAATTTTTTAGGAGATTGGAATGCAAATTTAAATATACCACATCTTTCAAATTCTACAGGTACTTTAAATTCTGTTTATAGAATATCTGTTTCAGGATCACAAGATCTCGGTAGTGGATTAACTAATTTTAATCAAGGTGCGTCTGTAATATATACTTCTTTAGGTAAATGGATGCAAGTACCTATACAATATTTAATAGGTCTTTCAGATGTTTTTGGAAGTGGAAGTACTTTGACACTTACTACATCTGGTACAACAGGACCTTCAACTTTAATAAGTAATGTTTTAAATATCCCAAATTATTCTTCAGCTTTAGGTAACTATTTACCTTTATCAGGAGGAACACTTACAGGAGAATTATACGGTACTGGTGGTTCATTTTCTGGAATAATGTCTGCTAATTTATTTGCACCCACTATTACAGGAGTTGCCGGAGGATCAACAACAAATTTAAATTCTTATAGTGGTCAAATATGGGTTGCACAAAGTGGTGCTCCTACAACCACTACTATAGTACTTCCTAATGCAACTACTATTCTTGTAGGAGCGACATATATTTTTAATAATAACGCTACAGGAAATCTTGTAATACAACAATATGGAGGAGGGATATTAATTACAATTCCTTCTGGAGGATATGCTACTGTAATTTTACAATCAGCCTCTTTTTCTGCCGGTCAATGGGATAGTTTTATTTCAGGAACGTCTTCTTCTACCTGGGGAACAGCAGGATTAACAGTAAATGGATATTTAGCTCAAAATTCTGTTTTATCTTCTCTTATAAAAGCAAATGGTTCTGGTCAATTAGTTGCAGCAACTCCTGGAACAGATTATATATCCTCTATATCAGGAACAACCTTACAGATAGATGTAACAACTTCAGGAACCACTAAAGTTATTTCAATAGATTCTGGTTATGTAGGACAAACCTCTATAAATACTGTTGGTACTATTAATACAGGTACGTGGGCAACAGGAGCTTATTTTGGTCCTAAAATAGGACTTGCTTTAGGTGGAGATGCTAATGGAGATATATACTATAATAGCGGAGGTTTATTCACTAATCTTGCTATAGGCACATCAGGGCAAACTCTTATATCAAATGGTGTTACTCCTCAATGGGCTACACTTAATGTAGGTGTTACTAATATTGCCACTAATAATGGTATTACAGGAGGCCCAATAACTTCTACAGGTACTATAGGGCTTACTCCTATATCAGCCAATAGTGTGCTTGCTAATACATCAGGAAGTACGGCATCTCCTTATCAGGCATTAGGGTATTCTTACACTCCTGCAGCCAATACATTAACTACCTGGGACACTAACAAAAATCATTTTGCCAACAACTTTATATCAGGTATACAACAAATAGCAGTAACTTCAGGTACAACACTATTAACATCTGCTTCTCCATATTTTACAGTATTTTCTGGTAGTACAAATCAAATTGTACAATTACCAGATACTTCTACTCTAACAGTAGGGCAATCATTTTTAGTAATGAGTAATTGTACATCTGGTACAACTATTTATTTACAATCCTATACAGGAGTTGCTTTACAATCTATTGCATATAATTCACAAGTTGTTGCTACTTGTTTATCCACTTCTGGTAATACATCATCTGCTTGGGATATTGCTTACATGAATACATCTAATGCCATTGGTGGTTTTGGTGCATCATTATTAGGATCAGGAGGTGTTATAAATACAGGATATGCTGTTGCAATAACTGTTCCATATGCAATGACAATTACAGGGTGGAATATTGTGTCTATAGGATCATCGGGTTTATTATCAGGATCTATAGTAGTAGACGTTAGAAATAGTTCAGGAACATCTTTAGTTGGATCAGGTAATGCTCCAACATTATCATCAGCTTCGTCAGCTAATGCTTCTGTTTCAGGATGGACTACAACAGCCATATCATCAGGAACTATTATTTTATTTTATGTTACATCTGCTACAACCGTACAAAATGTAACAGTAGAAATTACAGGAACTAAATCATAATATATGACATATACAATCACAGGACAACAACAAGTTAGTTCAAATAGTTTAAATGTAACAGTAGACTATACATTAAATGATGGTACTTTACAAAGTGGTGTAGTGGTTGCTATTTTTAGTCCACAAACTCAAAATGATGTAATAAACGCTGTTATTGCAAGAGGACAATCTATTCAAAATGAACTTAATACTGTTGCTGCTTTAACTAATCTTTTAAATACAACTACATTTATAGGGCAAACAGGAACAATTTAATTAAATGGCTGCCAACAATTTTACAGGAACAACCAATTCTAACTGGAATGTGTCTACTAATTGGTCTTTAGGAGTAGTCCCTACTGCAACAGATGGTAATACCGCTACGTTTACATCATCTAGTCCAGCATGTACAGTTAACGTAGCATCCGTATGTAACAATGTTGATTTTACAAACTATACACACAACATAACTTTTACTAACAACTTAACTGTTTCAGGTAATATCACATTAGGGACAAGTATGACAAGTTCAGGTAGTGGTTATCTTGCTATCAACACAAACTCAACGATAACATCAAATGGAAAAGTTTGGACAAACCAAATTTATTGCAATACAACAGGTATTACGATTACAATTTCCGATAGTTTAACAGTATCAGGAACTTTATTTTTAAGTGCAACATCTATAACAGTAAATGGTGGTACATTAACATCACAAGGATTATCACAAGTTGTAATAACAGGATCATCAACATATATTTATGGTTCTGGGTCATCAGTAAGTAGTTTTACTAATAAGTTTACTTCTATGACTGTTCAAATAGCAGCAGGTTCTGGCACTTTTACATGTTCTTCTTTTGGGATTAATTTGTCTTCTTGCACTTTCACTTATGTTTCTGGAACAGTTGTATTTACAAATACTTTAAACATATCTGGTACATGCACTCTTAATTTAAACTCTTCTAATTCAAACTCAACAACAAATACATCTGGTTGCAATCCAGGAACTGTAACATTTGGTGGTGGTACAATAACTTTATCAAGTAATCTTTGTGCAGTAACAAACTGCACATTTGCTGCAAGTGTTACTACTACTTTAAATGGCTACACCATGTATTTGAATGGTAATATTGCTTTGGGTACAAATCTTGGTAATCCTTGTATAATAGGAACTACAGCATGGGTTTATTGTGGTACAGGTACTATTTCTATGGGAACTTCAAATTCTGGAGGGTTTGGTGCTGCTTCATTTACTATAAATACAACTGGAACAGTTACATTTCAAAGTGGTCAAACATTCATATTTAATAGTACATACAATTCAATAACTCAATATATTACTTATACTGCTGGTACTGTTGTTACAACAGGTTCAACTTTATCTTTGACAACAACACCAACATACCCAGTAGTTTTAAATACATCAGGTATTTCATGGAATGCTGTATATTTAGCTTCTGGTGGAACTATAGGTGTCACAATAAATAGCACATTAACTGCAACAACATTAACAACAGTAGTTCCTACATCAGGTGGTAATTGGTCAGTAACTTTTTCTGGAACGGCAGGATTTAATGTAGGTACATTTACTTACATTCCAACAATAGTACCATCAGGCATGATGACAGTAACCTTACAATCGAGTGTTACTTATACAGTTAATACAAATTTAACCTTAAATGGTACAAATTTAAAAAGTATAACATTAAATGCATCAACCCCAGGAACACAAGCAAATCTTGTTCTTTCTCAAGGTGCTACACAATTAGTTTGCTATGTTAATGCAACAGATATAAATTCATCAGTAGGACAAACTATATGGGATTTTGGAAATCCTACACTTTCTAATACTTTGAATTGGAATAATTTAAGTTCTTCTGCAATGCAATCAGCTAAAGCTTTTATTTTATAATAATAAACACAACAAATTTATAAAATACAAACAATATTAAAATGACAAATTTAAGTTCTGAAAGCATTATTGCTATAATTGGAATAACACTATCATTTCTTGGAACATGGGCTATTTTTATTTTAAACGGAATTAAAAAAAGCCAAGATAACACAAACAAAGAAATAAAAGAAATGAACAAAGATATTCGGGATCTTTTAATACATATGGGTAAAAATGATGAAAAATTACTTAATGTATTAGATAAAGTAAACGATCTTGAAGAATTTGTCAAACATATAGATAAAAGAGTAACTTCAATAGAAACTTACAAACATGGCTAATATTAAATTAGACTTTTCAAAAGAAGCATTTAATGCCGAAACACCATCATCAATTAAACTTATTTATCGTATAATTATGGCAATAAGTGGAATATGGTTGATGGTTGTATCACCAAATCTTTCTGAATACATATCAGAACATTTAAGATTATTAATAGCAAATATTATAGGTTCTGCAAATGGTGGAATTTATTTTATTTGTCAATTTTTTCATTGGCAAAAACAAACTACAGATGGAACCGATAATTCCTAATAAATCAACTCGTTGTGGATCTGTTGAAGGATCAAATTGTGTTACTTATAATGGTAATTCCATACCATGCATTAATATATGCAATGGAGATACAGTAAGTGATGTTTTATTAAAAATAGGACAAGAAACGTGTTATATTCAAGGATTATTGAATTTAAGTACTTTGAATCTTTCTTGTATTTATACACCATGTCCTTCTTGTCAAAATCCTACAAATTTAAATGATGTTTTACAAATAATTGTAAATGCTATTTGCACGGCAAATCAAAATATCACAGCATTACAAAATACTGTAAATCAATTAGTTGCAGGTACTTCTTTAGAAACAAATTAAATAAATAATAATTATGGCACAGCCTATTATACCTATATGGGTTCCTAATAATTTAATAACATTACCATCTAATTTAATTTATGATGATAGTAATGGAAATCCTGTTGAAACTTTATATCCATACAGTTATTTAGTATTAGTTGGGCAACAAGTAAATACTATACTTACTAACTATACAACATTGAGTAGCGAAGTTGCCACAAACACTACTAATATAAATACTCTTTTTAATATAACATCAGGTATTACTGCTCCATATACTACTCCTAAAATTAATCCTTTATGTTTAGGTAATAGTGGAACAACACAAACAATAGATGTTGTTTTAGCAGAAATGGTATCAGTATGGTGTGCATATGTCGGAGTAACAGGTTCTCAATCAGCATTAGCTACAGCTATTACTAAAGAATGTGCTAATTTAAATAGTTCAAGTTCTTTTGCTAATCCAAGATCTTCAATGAGTGCAATTCCTGGATGGGTAAATTCTCCCGCTACTGTAGCAGACACTTTAACTAATCTTTGGTTAACATTGTGTGACGCAAGATCAGGAATAACAAATGCTTTAAATGCTGTAACACCTACTTGTTCACAAGTAATTATAAATTTTGCTGCTCAAGTAATAAGTTATACTTCAGGTATTAATTTGTTTTTTGACGGATACACTTTTATTCCTTCAGGATTTTCTGACACAGGTTCTTCTGTTGTTGTAACAGATTCTGCAGGAAATTCATATACTACAAGTATTAATTTGGTTACTTTATCAAATAGTACTTCACCATTAAATGTTCCTATTTCCGGAACAGCTTTGTTACCAACATCTAATTACACAATAAAAGTAATTTCTGTTTTAACAAACTCTACACTAGGTCTTACTTGTAATAAAACAACATTATCTACTGTAACAAATAATATTGGATATTGTCCTGCATTAAATACTACACCGGCACATACGTCAGTATCGTATACTTTGACACCTTACATAACTTCTAATGTAACTTATGTACTTAATTTATATGCAGCAAGTGGTGGAACAAGTATAGCAACAGCAACATATACCAATCCTTCATTACCTGTCACAGGAACATTTACTAATTTGACAGGATCTACTTCTTATAATATTGTTGTTACAACAACAGTAACAGGTATTGCACCTTATATATGTGCTTCAGTTCCTTTTACAACAACATCTAGCTAAAAATAATAAATATGTGTAATTGTCAAAATAATAATTATAACTATAATAATGGTTGTGCAAATGCAAATTGCAGTTGTCCTCCAAATTATTGTGTAAATCCAGCAACAATTCCTTGTCAAGGTACAATATGTGAAGATGCGATTCAAACACCTTGTGTTTTTTCAACAGCATATTTAAGTTGCACAAAGCTACCTGCAAATACCGATTTACAAACCATTCTTAGCACAATGGATGCTAAAATATGTCAATGCGGATCTTGTTCGGGGGCTACATATAATCCTCTATATTTATTTTATGTTGATTCCAATAATTCTAACAATGGAGATGGTTCTGTAGCAAATCCTTTTAAAACAATTGATTTGGCATACAATGCTGTTCTTGGATCAGGAACAACTTCTTCACCGCAACACGCTAATGCAGGAATTTATGTAATGGCAGGGTCATATAGTACAGCAGCCAACATTTACATTCCTACTACTTATTGGACATTTTATAATGGAGCAAATGTAACTTTTACAGGATCAGGCTATTTTATAGATTCTTCTAGTGTATCAGATGGTGCTGCAGGATTTATAGTAACAGGTTATTTAAATTTTCAAACTTCTACAGGAGGATTTTTAAGAAATAACGGAGGTTATTCTTCTGCTTCTTACAACAAATCAATGTATATAGAAGCATATCAAATTTATGGTAATACTAATAATAATAGTACTCCTTTAATAAATCATACTGTTAATTCTTCAGGTAGTGGTTATGCAAGACCTTCAACACACATAAAATTATCTGGAAACAATTCTGTAATTTCTTCTTCACAAAACGATTGTGTATACTATTCAGGAAGTTCTTTTTCAATAGATCTTAATGGAGGTTATATTTATTATGGTGTAGATTTAATTGCCGGTAAATATAATGGTAATACATCGGGTCATGTATTTAATCATAATGTTACTGAAACAGTTAATCCTGGAAGTTCTTTTGTTATCATAAGAAATGGTTTTTATGCTTCTGCTTATAATAACGATGTAATCGTTGTTTCAGGAAAATTAAATACTTTTATAATAGAAAATGTTCATAGTATTAGTTTTGGTTCTACAATAACACAACCTCTTTGTTTTTTAAATATTGCTATACCCAATTCAAATGTAATAACAACAGATTCATTGCATTTTGGACAACCAATACCTTATGATTTTGTTTTAAAAAATGTATATTTAAATCAAAATTGTTTTAGCAACAATACTGTAATAAGATATACAGGATCAAGCAATGTGTTTAATTATTTGAACATGCAAAATTGTGTTTTATATTCTGGATGTAGTATTCAAAATTCAAGTTTTGCTATAGGTTATAGTGATCAAAGTGGAACTGTAGGTAGTTATAACATAATAAATGGTTTGCCCACAATATACAACTTACCTACTTCTTCTGTAGGTCTTGTTTCAGGATCTTTATGGAGAAATGGTAATGTTGTTGAAATTGTTTAAAATATTAATGTTGTATCGTTTATTGGTTTAAGTACAACTATAAGGGGGCTTATTCTTAGGCTCCCTTTATTTTTTAATAAATTTTTAAAATTTATTTTGCTATAATAAAAAATCAATGTAGTTTTGTAAAAATTTTTAAAACTAAAAACTAATGACTAAATTAGAAACGGTTGCAAAAGCAATTTCATGGAAAAAAAGTAACATTGAAACTGCACAAAAATTAAACATGAGTTTAGAAGAATTTCTTTCTTTAAAACAAGAAGTTTTAAATCTTCAAAAAGAAGAATCTGATGCTGAAGACAATTATTTTGAATTACAAAAAAATGGTTTTGCAACAGGTTATATAGAAGATCTTGAAAAAGGTACTGCTGAATTTAAAATAGAAAGTTCTTTTCAACCAAAAACAGCAGAAGAAATAGAATCTCTGATTCAGTTAGATAAATCAAAATGGAAACTTGCCAGATATTCTGTATGGAATTCAGGAAAACCTGATACATGGTTAACTGCTGCAAAAGTAGTTGCTATTTCAAAAGAACAAAACGTACTTCAAGAATTTCAAGAATTTCTTAAAACATTTAAACCAAGTGAAAAACCACTTTTCAATATAGTTGAAAAGCATGTTTCCAAAAGAAAGACAATGTTAGAATTATCTATTGCAGACTATCATATAGATAAAATGGATGGAGAAAATATAACAATTCAACAAAGAGCTGATCAATATATAAAAATATTATTTTCTCTTTTAGAAAAAGCAGTGGCTTCTTATTATTTGGAAGAAATAACTTTTGTTATAGGTAATGACTTTTTTAATTCAGATAATTACCAAAATGGAACAAGTATAAGTAATCATACTCAAGATAATATTTGTTTATGGGATAAATCTTATGAAGTAGGATTTAATGTTTTGGTACATGCTATTGAAATTTTGAAATTGCATTGCAACAAATTAAATGTTATTTGTGTTCAAGGAAATCATGCAAAAATGAAAGAGTTTTTCTTAGGTCACGCTTTAGAAGCATATTTTAGAAAAAACGCTGACATTTGTTTTGATAGATCTGCTGCAAACAGAAAAATAAAAATCTACGGAAATACTCTAATAGGTTATCATCATGGAAATTGTAAGATAGATGAATTACCTTTACTATTAGCTACTGAGTTTTGGGAATATTGGGGTAAATGTAAATACAAAGAAGTACATACTGGTGATAAGCATTTTTATATGGAAAAAGATATTAAAGGTGTAAGAGTAAAACAACTTCCTTCTTTAACAGGTGCTGATAGATGGCATCAAGATAATAACTATGTTTGTTCGATTAGATGTGCTGTTGCAACAATATATGATCATGAAAAAGGCAAGGTTTGTGAATTTGAAGAAAGAATCTAAACACAACAGGTTTATTTTGCAAATGTAAATGGTTTTTCGTATATTTTAGTATATGAATAACCAATATAGAGAACCAGATCGAAAAGCACCCAGATTTAGATATAGTACTTTTAAATCAATAAATCAGGACTTCTTCTTAAAATTTAAGAAGGATAATCCTGATTTATTTTTTTCATTTAGAGATGTTAAAAATATTTTAAAAATATTTCACCTTCTTTGTCTCGATATAATAGCCAATACCAGAGATGGTTTAGAACTTCCAGAACAATTAGGTTATATATTGTTGGGAAAATTCAAATCTGCTGATTTTGAACCTATTGATGAGCAGACATCTAAAAAATATAATCGAAAAGTTTATTATAAAAATTGGGAGTCTAATGAATGGGTGTGTAAAATATTTTATTCTAACTATGCTTCTAAGTACAGATTTAAAAATGCTAAATTATGGGCTTTTCAACCAGGAAGACCTATGACAAAAAAAACTTCCAAAGCATTTACAAAAAATCCATACATGTATTTATATGCAGATCACTACAGCAGAATATCACGATTGTTTAGAGATCATAATAGAAAACTTCGTGAAATAATAAAACAACAAAAATTAAATTCTGATTTATGAGCCAATTAACGTATTCTGACGTTTTGTCGAGAACACGCTTTAAATTAAAAGCTGTAAAACAAGATCCTTTTCTTACTGACAGGGAAATCTGGGCTTTATTAAAGCCTTGGATTAATCAAACTATGAAAGAACTTGATAGTAAGAATCGACTTATGTCTTTTAATGCTCTTTTTCAATCATTAGATGTTGTTCCTTTAATAGAAGTAGACAGAATAGAAGCGGGTTGTATAGGACTAAAAACAGGATATACTTTTATGAGAACTAAAGATCCTGTTGGAGAATTGTTTATGGAAGCTTATTGGGGAGGGATGATTCGTTCAGTTACATCTTTAGATGGATATGAAGAGTTTCAACCTATAACACCGGCAGGATATTTAAAAATATCTAAATCATCTTCATTTAAATATAATAAAACATTATATTATTGGTATTTGAATGACTATTTATATTTTCCAAATATTTCTTGGAAAGCAGTTAGAATAGAAGCAATTACAGAAGGTAACATTTCTAAATACAAATGTAACTCTGAAGAAGAATGTTTACCAAGACAACAAATATCATTTAATGTTCCAGATTATATTTTAGCCAGAGCTGAGTCGCTTTTGTTTCAAAGTTTGGGAATGACACTTCAAATTCAATCAGATCAAGATAACGATAACAAATCTAACTTAAAGTAAAATGGGTAATTTAGAATTAAAATTTAGAACGTTTGATGATTTGTTAAATGATGTTCTTGTTGATCTAAGGGTTTTAGATGAAGAAGGTCTTATTGAACCTTCTCAATTAATTAAAGTTGCTCAAAGAGTAAACTATGATTTGGGTTTGAGAATCCATCAAAACAAAGAAACTATTATAGATATAAATAATTTTATAGCAAAGTTGCCTGAAGATTTTTATGTTCTTAATGGTGCTATGTTAACTACTCATGAAAGATGTACAACACCTATTACTTGGGCAGGAAGAACAACAGAAAACGTCTTTTTATCAGGAAATACTTCTTGTGAAGTACCGTTAACTTATGATATAAATCAATTGAATCCAAACAAAACATATGATAATGCATGTGGTGTTTCTGATTCATATGATAATCCTATAAATACATGTACTCCTGAACAAGATCCTTGGTTTCAAAGAAGTTGCTATTCTGTATGTGAAAATGGCACAAATAATGTAAAAGTAATTCTTAAAAAGAATCATCATACATACGAATATAGTTCTTTTGAAAGATTATATATTTTGCCTCAAACATACTTAGATCCTAATTCAATGAATTCTAAATGTACAGCAAGGCATACAGCACAAATAAAAAACGGATTTCTATATACTTCAGTAAAACATGGAAAAGTATATATTTCTTATCAGGGATCTTTAGAAGATGAAGATGGAAATTTACTTGTTTTAGATCATCCTGAAATAAATTTTTATTATATTGCTGCCATGATGGAATACGTATTTAAAATAATGTATTATAGTCTTGGTGAAGAAGTTGCACAAAAATATCAAGCAGCAAAACTTGAAGCAAGAGAAGCAAGAGCAAAAGCACTATCTATTGTAAATACTCCTAATTTTGAAGAAATGCAACAAGTATTTAGAAAAAATAGAGAAGCACAATATCAAAAATATTATAGAACATTTCAGACAGACGCTTTTCGTCAATACTATCATAGTCTTCCTTTTTAAATATTTTTTATGTATCTACAAACAAAAATAAAAATAGACTTTTTAAAAAGTGATATTTATTTTTATATAGTGTCAGATATAAAAAAGAAAATAAAAACATTACTTAAAAAACGTAATGAACAAATGCACGATTATGATGGAGATGCTGCTGCTGTAACTTTTTGTTTAAAAAATGCAGATTATTTTATCATCATAAAAGATAAATATATAACCAATTATTATATTTCACATGAGATATTACATGTTACAGAACACATTTTAAATGATTCATCTATAAAAGATGAAGAAACAAAAGCTTATATAGTAGGTTATATAACAGAAAAAATATACAATTTTTTAATTTCAAAAAATATAAAAATTGCCTAATCCAGAAACAAATAATAAATTCACTAAAGGTTTATATAGAGATTTAGTAACATATTTGCAAAATCCTGAAATGTGGACTTTTGCAAAAAATGTTATTAATTCAACTCAATCTGGTGATCAATTAACACTTTCTACGGAAAGTGCTAATCAATTATGTGTAAATTTACCATATCAATTAATTGGAGCCATACCTTTAGATGGAGCTTTATGGATGGTTTTTTGCACAGATAACTCTTCTTTAGATCCCACTATAAGCGGTAATTCAGAAATAGGTATTGTGGACACAGATAATTGTATTTATACAAAATTTTCTAATTGTCCTTGCCTTAATTTTAGTACAACAAATCCTATAACAGGTGCTGCAAGAAGAAATTATGATTGTGGTTTTAATGTTTATTGGTCTGACGGAAAAAGAAATCCTGACAGATATGTAGATACAAATACTTCTAATGTAAATAATCTTATTTGGATTCAAAATTGTACTACTACAGGTACACCACCAACAACTTGTACTACTTGTGTAAATACAGACGTATTAAATTGTAATAATATACAATTAGCTCCTTTAGTAAATGTTCCTAATATAACATTAAATAAATCGCAAACAGCAGGAACTTTAGAAAATGGTACTTATCAGGTTGCTTTGGCATATGCACAAAACGGAATTAAAGTTACTGATTATGTAGTATTTTCTAATACTCAAGCTATTTTTAGCCATAATAATATTGCAGGTGCTTTAGTTTTAAATATTCAAAATGCAGACACTACTCATTTTGAAGAAATGATCATTGCTATTATAAGTTATAATAATGGACAATTAGTTGCACGTCAATTAGGATTATATTATACAACAGAATCTACCATTCATATTGATAGTATTAATACAACGCTACCTGTTGTTAGTTTAAACACATTGCCTTTACAAACACCTCATTTTGAAAAATCAGATACAATTTGGGCTGTAAATAATTATCTTATTCGTAGTGGAATAAGTGAAAGACCTGATTTTAATTATCAACCACTTGCAAATCAAATAAATGCAGAATGGGTGCTTGTACAGTATCCTGAAAAATATTATCAAGGTACAGCATTAGTACCGGGAACAACACAATATTTTTCTGGCAATAATTATAGTTATATGTCAGATGAACAATATTGTTTTTTTATAAGATGGATATATAATACAGGTGATAAAAGTGCTTCTTATCATATACCCGGTAGAGCATATAATGCAAGTACCGATTTAAATTGGTCTGTACAAAATACAGCTTCTATATTATCTACAGCTACTTCTACATTACCTGATGGTGGTGTAGTGATTGTTACAGGTTTAATGGGTTATTGGCAATCAACAGAACAGTATCCTTCAGATCAACCTTTAGTATATAATGCAAATGTTGCAGGACATCCTGAATGGGATTTATGTGGACAATTTATTAGACATCATAAATTTCCAGATCAAACTGTTTCAGGAGTATCTCACTTTACACCAAGAACTCCTAATTCAGCATATATAAATGTACTTGGTGTTCAATTTAATAATATACAACCTCCAGTAGATAATCATGGTAATGTAATTACAACTATTGTTGGTTATGAAATACTTAGAGGCTCTAGAGAAGGTCAAAAATCTATTATTGCTAAAGGTATAATAAACAACATGTGCCAATATCCTATATATGGTACAGGTGTTGCAGGTGTATCACAACAATTTGGACTTTTTCAAAATTATCCTGCAAATGATTTACGACCAGATCCTTATTTAACATATAATATAAATCAAATAACTTTAGGTGGAACAAACGGTAATACTTCAAATAATTGGTTAGGTGGCGGAAGTGCTTATCCATATAATAAAAATATATTATTTGAACATTATTCTTTTCATTCACCAGATACAGTTTTTGAAAAACCTTTCTTAGGTTCACCTCAATTAAAAGTATATCAGGCAATTTATGGTTTGCAACAAGGTATTTTTGAAACACCTTATAAACATCCTATGTTTAAAGTTGCAACTAATTTTGATAGTATTCTTTCTACACTTGTTGCATTACTAGTAGATTTTTCAACAATAACAGGAATTGCTGCAGGAGGTTCATATAATGTTCAATTAACAGGAACAGACAGTATGCCTTGGACAACATTAATAGGTGGTCCAATAACTTATCCTTCAGATGCTACTGGTGTTCTTAGTGAAGCTGCGTATGTTGCTTATAAAGTAGCTAATATAGCATTAGCTGCTGCAATGTTGCCTATGCAAACAGCAATGGTAGAAGAACAAATATATAGAGTAATTAAAGGTCTTATACCGGCAAAACAATATGCTGCTCAATTTAACGGTCATTCTTATTATAACGAATATCAATATTTAGGAAATAATAATTGGTCTCTTAGTAATGTAAATGATTATCAATATGTAGATAGTAGGGTGCAAATGTTTAACAGTTTTGAAATAAACAATTTGTATCGCAATAGTTTTGTTGCACTTGCTATTAGTAATTCTTTACCTGCACCTGATGCAAATTATGGTGTACCAAAAGATGTAACAAGATATACAATATCACAAAATCCTAATGGTGGTACAAATCAGGCATATACTTCAACTTCTTGTTATTACACAGGATTGAAATTAAATATGCCTTCACAATACGGACAAATATATTCTGTAAAAGAATTATTAATCTCTAATGGTCCTTTAACAGGAACTTCTACACCAGTACTTTTTGGTGGCGATACATATATAAACAGATATACTGAAAAAAATCCAATGTTATTTTTTAATGATTGGCTTATTGATGTTGTTGAAGATTACATGTATAATTATCGTGATTATATAAATGTACCTTATCCTGGTTTTTGGATTGATAATTATCAAGTGCCGGGTCATTTAATAAATTTTGCTTCTAATTATAGAAGATTAGATAACGAACAAACAGGATATAATTTATTAGGTTCTGCTTTTTATGTTGATTCAGGTAATTTTTATTTGTTCTGTAATGGTGTACGTGATTTTTATGTAGAATCTGATGTTAATGTAGGCTTTAGAGATTATGGTGATTTAGATGCACAAAAATTTTATGACCCTTATGGCTTTTCAGATTTAAGTAGATTATTTAGATCAGACATAATAAAATCAGATCCTTTTTATAAATATGATTATTCGCTTTCTGTAAACAAATTTTATACTCAATATATTTCATTTGGTCAAACTTTATCATATGATTATGATCCTATTCTTGCTTACAGTTGTGATAATTATTATCCTAGACGAGTTATATACTCTTTACCACAAACTGAAGAATTAACAATTGATAATTGGAAACAATTTTTGCCAAATAATTATTATGATTTTACAACTCCTGTTAGAGCAATAAAACCTGTTTCTAAAACAGGTGCAATCTTTTTAATGGATGAATCCTCTCCTGTAGAATTTACAGGTGTTCAAGTTCTTGAACAAGGTGAGTCAACTACAACGCAAATAACAATTGGTGACGGTGGTTTATTTAACCAACCTTTACAAAATGTAGTTAATACAGAAAAAGGAATTAATTATGGAAATACTAAGTCTAAATATAGTGCTTTAAATACACCACATGGTTTATTTTGGGTTTCTCAAGCATCGGGTAAAGTCTTTAGAAAAGGCGAAACATTAGATGAAATTTCTGCAAAAGGTCTTAAATGGTGGTTTGCAAAATATATGCCTTCTTATTTATTACAACAATTTCCTAATTATCCTTTATATGATAACCCTATTGCTGGTGTTGGTATGCAGATCTCATATGATGAGACTAATGACATTTTATATGTTTCTAAAAAAGATTATAAAGCAATTAATTTAAAAGCAATTCAGCTTAGTAATGGTTTGTTTTATGATACTTTAGGAACAGAACAAAGCATTAAAAAACCAATTCCTTTTACAGATACTCAGTTTTTTGAAGATTGCTCTTGGACAGTTTCTTATGATTGTAAAAATGATTGTTGGTTAAGTTATCATAGTTGGTTTCCTGATTTTTCTATTACAGCAAGAAATCATAATATAACAAGTAAAAATAATGCACTTTGGACACATAATCAAAGAACAGATTTATTTGCAAATTATTATGGTGTTCAATATGAAATGAGTATTGAATATATTATAAACACAGCACCAAATAATTTTACAACTCTAAAAAACATAGAATACTATTTAGATACATGGATTTATAAAGCTAATGGATGGGATAGATTTTTAGAATATGATAATAATTTTGATAATCTTATTGTTTATAATAATGAGCAATGTAGTGGATTATTAAATTTAAATCCTAAACCTGCAAACCCTTATTTAGAAATTAATTATCCAAATGTAAATACTTCAAGTATAGATATTCTATATGGATTTAAAGAACGTAAATACAGAATATCACAATTTTGGGATATTACTAATGACAGAGGGGAATATTCAAATGCACAACAACAATCTATTATAACAAGTGATAACGGTGTTGATTTTTCTTTAAATATTGATGCTTTGAATTATAATAAAGAACAAATACAAAGAAAAAAATTCAGAGGAGAATTTGCAAAAATCTTCTTAAAAAAAAATAACCCTAATGGCAGTAGATTACAATTATATTTATCAAAATCTAATAATCAAGAAAGTATAAGATAATGAAGTACCATGAATATTTCGATCTGACAGGATGGAAAGGAAAATACAAAAAAGGAGGTTTGTTAAGTCGTCTTCAACAAGGAGGTACAAAAGAAGAAGTACCTACTAAATATATTGCACCTAAATTACCTCCTTTAGATTCTCAATGGTTGAATGTAATGGATATGAAAACCAAACAGGATAATATGCAGGTACAACCCTCTCAGCCTAAAAGACCTTTAATAAACAAAATTGGTGATATTGTACGTAATCCTATGACTGCTATTCAATTTTATAATGATTATGGTAATTTGCCTGATTATTTTAATAGAATGGCAGATAGGAATAAATATGATGCTGCTATAGATGTTTTAAACCCAATGACCTATTTAGATGCCGCTAAAAGAACTGCAACATTAGAGCATTTTAGAGACAGTACTCAGAACTTACCAAATAAGTTTATAAATACCCTTATGGATGTAGGGGCTATAAAAGGAGTTAGTAACGAATTTCAAAACTCTTTTTTTCCTAAACCTTTAGAAGGTAAATTTGCTACACCTAGTCATGTAAACCAATATGGAGCACAATTTTATAGAGATAAACCATATTTTTCAGAATTTGATGAAAATGGTAATCCTGTAGTAAATGAATACACTCATGGAAGCATTTTCGGGGATCAGCCATTTAATAGCGATGGTACACCTAATAAATTATATGGGACTCCTAAATCAAGAAAATTATCTCAAACAGAGATAGAACAAATAAAAAAAGCAAAATTTTCAACAGAGGATCAAAAGACATTAAATAATATAAAAGATAGAATAAACACAGCAAAAAATGATTTAAAACAGTTTGATGAAATAGATTCAAAACAGTATGAACCTTTTCAACGAGGGGAACGTGTATTAAAACCAGAACATCAATGGAAGCAACAGTTTCAAAAACCAATATTTGAAGAAGGTGAATATGTAGGAGATAATACTTTGCCTGAACATAAATTATTTAACGATGATTTTATAGATAAACCTTCTCAAGGAGGTATAAAAAATAATTCTACATATACATCAAAAAGTGGAAAAACTTATAGTGTAAATGCTGATCATTTACCTAGTGATTATAGTTTGGATCCTCATACATGGGTACACGATCAAATAGCTAGAGATTTACAAGATGCACAATTAGAATTATTTGCAAAAGGTTTCGATTTTCATAACCCTAATCACCCCACTAATCCATTACAATACCTAACAACTCAAACAGATAAAAGAGATGATCAAATACAACCTTCTGATACTACTACTGTATCAGATACAATACCTTTTCCTGTACAACAACCTACAACCGCACAATCTATTAAAAAATTAAAACAAAATAATTCTAAAAAATCAGAACCTTCTAAACAACAATATTTACCAACTCCAATAGATTCTCCTAAAATAGATTGGTCTAAAATTCAATTTGAGCACATAGATAGTAAGGGCAATTCTGTTTATAAATCTCCTATAATAAGACAAGATAGTATTGATAAAGTTATACCTGTTGATTGGATGCGTAGAGTAGAATTACCCAAAAAACAATTAGGAGGCACACTACCCACACCTTACCTAAAACAACCAAGCAGAGATGATCAATCAACCCATTCGATAACAAGTTTAAAGATAATTGATATGGGATGGCTGGATAAGTATAGTACTAAGAATACACAATCTAAGATGCAACAAGGAGGTCAATTACCTCCTATTATAACTCATGATCCTAATGACCCAAGATTGAGAAGTTATAATGATAGTTTAAATCTTTATAATTATACAAAATTACAAGAATCTTTAGAAGGCATTGAGCCTGGTACAAGAATACCTTTTTTAAATAATAATCCTAGAGAAGATTGGAGGAAAGCAGACAGTAAAGAGGATTTAGAAAGGTATAATAATTTTGTTAATTTAATTAGAAATAACCACAATAGACTAGGAGCAGACAGTACTTCTGTTTTAGAAGGTGACAGAAAGGATCAAATATTACAAAAAGTAGGAAATGCATTAATAAACAAAGATAAAAATTATTATTGGAATAATGCAGAAAGCTCACCTGATTTAGCACATAGGAAAATATTACCTATTTTTGAAGAAAGGAATAAAGGGAATAATGCTGGAAACGTTGTATATAAAAAGCCTATACAACCTATTTTATACAAAAAAGGTATAGATATAAATAAACAACCTAATCAACCTTTTCAAGATTTACCAATAAATTACAACACAAAGCAATCCCCTGTAGATATTAATAGTCTTAATCCCAATGGTCCTGAATGGTTATCCCCTAAAACAAAATTTAACCCAGAAAAAGGTTCATATGATTTAGAAAGACCGGAAGGTTTCTATAAAAGAGGGTTTTTACCAGGACAGGAGAATCAATGGATACCAGAGAAAAGAAATGGAGGATGGTTACAAAAATATCAAACAGGAGGCACACTACCCACACCTTACCTTAAACAACCAAGTAGAGACGATCAATCAGCCAAACAACTTCAGGAGTTAGGTTATAACGATTGGTTACAAAGTTATCATGCTCCTGCACCAACATATATAAAAAAAGCACAAGATACTCCCCAATGGGTAAGAGATCAATATGCCCAACAACATGGTATGGTAGATTGGGATGAACTCCAGAAACAAGCACAGGTAACTTCTGAAATGCAAGACCCTAAAAACAAATGGAATGTTGCAGCAGATTTTGCTGATAAAGTAGTTACGGCAGGAACTATTGGAGAAATGTTTAACCCATATAACTATATGAAAGCTGCTGCAAAAGAAGCTCCCATAGTACAAACAGCAGAACACATACCTTATACAGGAGGATTCCCAATGTCTACTATAAAGAAAACAAAGGGTAATACTCCTATGCCTTTTGTTACAGAGATTGATCCTAAAACAGTTCCTATATATAATGTAGGACAAGAATTAGATGAAAGAGGTTACCCTATTATTTCGGATAATGTAAAAACTAATCCTCATGAATTAAACTTTAAAAACTATAGAACTGTTACAGACGAGTATGGTAGTCAATATAATATTCCATATGAAGATCCTAATAAAGCTAAATATTTAGAAGCTAATCAAAAAGCATCAGAACAGTTAAAAACAATTAATGATAAAATTAAAAATAGGTTTAATATAATCAAAGGAGATAGAGACAGATTACAATCAGAACAAGCAAATGCGTGGTTTAATGATAAACCTTTTAAACCAGAATACTATATTGATGAATATAGGGGTAATAAAGTAGAAGTTCCTTTAAGAGATGAGAGTATACCAGAGAATCTTATATCTGCTTTAGAAGGACACCCTGATTGGAATGCTCAAAAGTATAATGAAATATTAAATAGTTCTGATGCTGATATTTTTAATAAACAGTTGAAGCCTATTCAACTAAAAGGATATACAAGGGCACAAAAAATGTTAGGATTTGACAATCCTCAAATGTTAAAAGATTTAGGAATTACAGAGAGACATGAGCCTACTTTTGATAATGGAGAATTTGGAAGAACTTATAATCAACCAGATAGAGCATTAACTCAAGCAGACAAACAAAAAATAACACCATCTTTCAAAGTAAATGGAGATCAATATGAATATTATATAAATAAAAATAAAACAAAATCAGGTAAAATTAGACAAATACCTACTTATAAAAGAAATGGAATTCCTATTAAAAAAGAGGATTATGATGCAGGAGTAAATCAGTATAATAAAAGTAAATCAGAAGATTTATTTTTAAAACCTATAAAAATGACTGATCTTTTAAATGATAAGTTTTTTATGAATAAAAATAAATACGGAGGTTCTATACCTAAAAAACAAATGGGTGGACCAACAGTACCATTAACTCATTTTCAAAAATACATAGGCTTAAATGATCCTACTATGGGAAATGAAATGTACTTCCCAGGAAATGGACAACAAACAACTTTTAGAGGATTAGATAACCCACAAGTTCCTGTAGCCATTATAGATGCAATAGGTAAACAAAAAGTTCTTAAAGGCCCTAAAGATACTGATCAATTTGTTTTGCCTGTATATGAAAAGAAACTACCAACTGAAAGAGGTTGGGCTAAGAAGTATGGTGGTGATATAAAGCAACAAGGTGGTGAACAACAACAACCACAACAATATGATTGGTTAAATCAAGATGAACAACCTGTTGCATTACCCAATACTAAAAAAAGACAATATAAAGGAAGAACTCAAAAAAAAGTTGATCGTAGTACATATAATCCACATCCAGCAATAAATAAATTTTAATAATATGCATCCATTCATGAAAGAAGCAGGAATAAAAAATAAAAAAGAATTTTATTCCAAATATCCAGATAAAGAATCTTTTTTTAAAGATTATCCACATATGAGAACAGGAGGTTCTTATACATGGGATACTTCTACAAATTCTTCTTATAAAGCAGGGGGTCAATTAAATGTAGAACAAAATCAAGCACTTCCTGAAGATAGAAGTATTGATAATAAATTTCGCAATGTAATAGAAAAAAGAGGTTCTGGTAATAAAAGACCTTCACAAGTACCTTTTCCTATACAATCAGGTGCTTATACCGATGTTCCTCAAACTTTAAAAAAAGGTGGTCAATATTCAGGTACATATGATCTTGGAACAAATGGTTATTATCAAGAAGGTGGTACTATGATTGATGAAGGAACAGGCAAATCTTTATATAAAAAATCTTCAAAATATAAACCTCTTAAACAAGAAGGTGGTGAATGTCCTGAATGTGAAGAAATGAAAAAAGGAGGACATTGGATTCAAGATGCTATTAAACATCCTGGTCGTTGTACTCCAGGATCACCAAACTATGATTGTCCTAAAGGAAGTCCTCAATGGAGACTTACACAAACATTTAAAAAACATCACGGATTCCATAAAAAAGAAGATGGTGGTGAAACTTCTGAAGAAGAATCAGTAAAAAAAGCACCACCAGTAGCAATAAATTATAATACAGGTAATGATCCTTATCATCATCCTAATATTAATTATGGTCAAAATCAACCAGGAGTTACACGACAAAAACAAAATATTTCTTATATACCTCAAGCAGCAATGCACGATATGCCTGTAACACATCCACAACAAATGAGTAATGATTCAGAACAAGAAACAGGACAACAATCAAATCCTCATTATGGTCTTTCGGCAATTGCTTCTGCAGCAGGATTATTTAGTGGTATTGGTTATATGATGAATCAAAATCAAAAAACACGCAACTATCAAAATTATTTAATGCAACATGGTCAAACAAACGACATGTATTATCCAACACCAGGCAGCAAAGGAGAAATAGGAATCAGTGGTCAAGGTTATGGTCAAATGAATTTAACAGGTCCAACAGGTGCTTATGGTTTTCAAAATGCAGGTTATTTTGCTCCACAAATGATGGCACAACAAGGTGGTATGATGTTAAGAGAATATGAAGTTGGTGGTGAATATGATATTTCAGACGAAGAAATTGCAAGACTTCAAAAACTAGGATACAAAATTCAAAAAATGTAAAACTAAAACTATATGGACAACACATTAAAATTTTCACAAGATTGTATTAACTTAATCGCTTCATGTGAAGGATACAAAGCAGCACCTTACAAAGATATAGTCGGCATCCCAACTATAGGATACGGATCAACTTATTATTGTGACGGCACAAAAGTAACATTAGAAGATAAAGCTATTTCAAAAGATTACGCTAATCAAATATTACTTTGCAATTTAAATAAAAATTTCTTACCTTGCATTCAAAAAACAATCAAAACAAATATTAATCAACATATGATAGATGCGTTAGGATGTTTTGTATATAATATTGGTTGCAATGCATTTGCAAAATCTTCTCTTGCAAGAAACATAAACGATGAAGCTACACCAGATGTAATAAAACAATCCTGGATGGCATGGAATCATGCAGGAGGCAATGTAGTTGATGGTTTAACTAAACGCAGAGAAAAAGAAATTTCTCTGTTTTATTCGTAGAGATTGTTTGTAGCTTTGTAAGCTCTATTGAAGAGATTGTTTGTGCGAGCAAAGGTACAAATTTTTTATGATATTTACAAATAAATTTTAAAATAATATTATGGCGAAAATAAAAGTGATGGCAGCACCATCAGAAAGACCACAAAGAAAAGCAGGTTTCTCGAACCAATCGGGATGGGCTCTCGATACTGGAGGTCGTGTCTTTGACCCCACCATGTCTCTAAAAGAACCTTTTAAAGCAACTTCTACTATGGAAGCTGTTCCTAGAGATCAAGCAACAGTTGAAGCAGAAAAAGGTGAAGTGCTTGCAAGAAAATCACAATCAGGTGATCTTAATACTTTTGATATAGGTGGTAAAAAACACTATGAAGGAGGTACTCCATTGCAAGCAGAACCCGGAGATTTCATTTTTAGTGATTTTAAAAAACTTGCTATAGGTGGACCTATTTTAGAAATGTTTGGTAAAAATGCAAACACCAATAAAAAATTTACACCTGCTCAATTAGCAAAACAATACGATATAAATAAATATCGTGCAATAGCTGATGATCCTGATTCAGATGATCTAAAAAAAGCAACTGCTGAAAAAATGATACAATCATATCAGCAAAAATTAGGAGGTTTAGCAATAGTACAAGAAGCAAGTAAAGGATTTCCAACAGGAATACCTGAAATAGTTAATGTTGATAAGAAAGGAGTTGCTCAAGCTAAATATGGTGGTTTTTTACCTAAAGCTCAAGCAGGAATGTCTGATAGTGGTATTGGTAATCAAAGAATGGGTTATCAAGGATATGTTGCTCCACAACAACCATCACCTGTTATAGTAAAACCCTATTATGATAAAGATGTATTTGATGATACACAGTATTCTAATAATGTAAATATGAGTGGGTTAAAAAATATTCATAGTTTGTCTGCACAAAGTATACCTACACCAGCAATACCAAAAAATAATACAAACCGAGTTCAAATACAAAAAATTCCTACTGCATCAATGGTTGATTTAAATACATCTGATGATCAACAAAAAATGGGAAATATAAATCCTTTTACATCAGAACAAAATGCAAACATTCGAAATATAAATAGTAATCAATCAATAACTCCTTATTCAAACATACCTCCGTATGGAATAAGTTTGAGTGATAGAATGAAAATGTTTGCAGATATGGCCGTAGTTCCTAAACAAGGAATGCCTATTAAAGCACAATCAGTACCTTTTATTCCACAAGTTGCTTTACCCGATGATAGAGCAAGTATTGCTGCAATGCAATCTTCTATAGCAAATGCAATGCAATCAAATTCTATGTTTGGAGATTCTTCAAGAGCAAGAGGTTCTAATTATGGTGTTATTGGACAAGGTTTGGAAAAACTTGCAGGTATTTCTGGAGAAACACAAAAACAAAAAGCAAATGTTTTTAATGAAGGACAAACACAAGCAGCTAAATATTCACAAGAATCATTTGATAAACATCAAGCATATGCACAACAGTATGCGAGAGATGTTGATACAGCAAGATTTAATTACGACCAATCAATGCGTAATTATTTAAAAACAGGTGCAATAGACAGAAGTATGGCTGCACAAAATGCTGCAACAAATCAAATGTTAAATATGATGCATCCAAACTCACCTTTTTATATAGACCCTACAACACAAAGAATACTTAGAAATCCAAATTATCAAGCTGATTTACAAGGGGCAGGAAATATGTCTTTAGAAGAAGGTAGTTCTCGTGTTGCAAGTCGTGCAGACGAAATATACAAAGACATGTTAAAAAGAGATTCTAAAGCATCGTATAAAGATGCTTATGATATGGCACATAGAGAAATGATGTCTGATAGAGAAAGCATAAGATATAATCCTATGAAGATGAATAGTATGTCTATAACAAGAAGATCAAATCCCGGACTTCAACAAGAAAGTTTTGGATATGGAAATGATTATATGAATTATAATATGGGTCCTATGGGTGGATATGGTTATGGTTATGGTTATGGATATTAAATAAACCAAGTTAGTTTAATTAGGTAAACCTAATAAGTTTTTGTATATTTTATTATAAATTAAATTGTAAATTATGGCAGGGTTTCAAGCGGGGCAAATAGATCAAGTTTCACCTAGCGTCACACCATTAGATTATTCGTTTTTAAATTATGCTTTGAGTACAAAAGAATCTCAATATGAGAGAGGTTTGTCTCAAGTAAAATCTATATATTCTTCTGTTTTAAATTCACCTCTTACTAATGCAGATAATCAAAAAACAAGAGAAGAATATATTGCTGATGCACAATCAGGTATGAAAGAATTGTCAAAAGCAGACCTCTCTTTACCACAAAATATTAATAAAGCAGGACAACTTTTCGCTCCGTTCTATCAAGATTCGGACATAATGGCTGATATGTACACAACAAAAGGTGTTTCTAACAATGCTGCACAAATTAATCAATGGAAAACATCATCAGATAAAGACGAATATGCTAAATACAATCCTATTCAAGAAGAATACAATAATCAAACTATTTTGCAATTACAAAATGCAAAAAGAGGCGATGGTTCTTTACAAAAGATAAGACCACGAAATATTGTTCCTTGGCAAGACAAAATGGAATATTTACGGAAAGCTGTAGATGATTCGGGTTATGAAATAGAATATGATTATGCGACAGATGAACATGGTAATCCAACACCTTATATTAAAAAAATAAAAAATGGTGCTGAAACAATACCTAATTGGGAAATATGGGCAAAATCTGCTTTAGGAGATAAATTTGAAGAACAAGACCGAATGGTTGCTCAAGTAGGGTTAGATAGATATAGAAATCACATAAAACAACAAAATCCTAATATTGCTGATAAAGATGTAGATAGTGAAATAGCAAAAGATATTATACCTTCATATACAGACATGATTCAAAACAATATGAAAACATATGAATCAAATCTTAAAACATATGATGAAAGTATAAATGAATTAAAAAATCAGGCTGTAGATAAAAACGGTAATCCTAGAAAACATACACCACAAGAACAACAAGTACTTAGTCAATACACTCTTGCAAAAAATAATATAAAACAATTGCAAGAAAAATTAAAACAAGATAATTCAGAAATATATAATCGAAATAGAGATGCGTTTATAGAAAGACTTACTAACAATCCTTTACAGTATTTTGAAGATTTACAAAAAAATAAAGATGTTGCAAATTTTGCAAAAGGCATAACAGCATTGTCATCTGTTACATTAGAAAATAATAATGTATGGTCTGCAATGCTTACTGATAAAAGAGAACGAGAAATAGCTTCTGCAAAAATAAAAGAAGAACATTTCGGTAATATAATAAAAGGAATGGATGCTGGTGTTTTAGATGAAAATGGAAAATTTATTTCTACTTCTACTAATCCAACACCTATTGTAGGAAAAGATACAACAGATGTTTTAGAAACATCAGATCCTTTGGCTAATTATCAATTACAAATGAATACTTTAAAAGGTGTTGCTGTTGATAATGTTTTAAGTCCAACAGGAGTTGCAAAAGCACTTACAAGTAGAAATATTATCCCTATGACAGATTTGCCAAATATTTGCACTTCTGTTAAAAAACTTGCAGACACTCCTTTTGAAAAATTAAGTAATCCTGATAAAGAAAATATTACAAAATTACAACAAAAACTAAAAGAAAATAATGTTCCTGTAGGAAATACTTTACCAGAATTAATTCATGGTATAAATATTTTTACACAAAATGAGGCGAAACGTAAAGATTTAACATCAGTTCAAAAAACAAATATAGAATCTGAACTGACATCTGCTTTAAAAGCAGAAACAGCATTAATGCAATATAATGCTAAAGATAAAATGTTAAAAAACAATACAAAAACAGAATTAGCTACAAATCCTGCTTTTAAAGATTCAATGGTTTATAGAAATGTAAACAATCCTGATGACATTTTACATGCTGATACAGGGCAAAAAATGGAAAAAGATAAAAATGGAAACATTATCTTTCAAGGAAAAACATATGAACCTTCTGCTAAAAAAATAGATGATGTTGTTTCAGATGTTGATTTTGTTGATGGATACGGAAGACATCAATTTTTATCTAGAAGAGAAATTGTAGATGCCATTAAAAACAATGCTTTACAAGTAGATAAAAGTCATTTTTATTCTGAAGGCGAAGGTCCTACAACACATACACCCGGTACATTACAAATAAATAACAAAGAATATGTTATCAATGACGATGTTGCCGAAAAATTACAAAAATATCAAAAACAATATAATGAAAATTATAAGGATTTTGAACAAAAACTATCAAAAAGTGTTTTAAGTAAAATGCCTGAATATGCTGATAATGCAAGTAGTAGATATGGAACAGTTCAGTCATATATTAAAACAGATCAACCCAAAACTACTGAAGAAAAGAAAACAAATAGATTTGTATTAAATGCAAGTCAAGAACTTGCTTTACCAGGAAATCAAAAAACAGTTTATGATAGTGATAAAAAACCTGTAGACCCTGAAACACAAAAAGCAATACAAGAAGCATTAGCTAGTGGAAATTATACACAATCGGCTTCTTATCATAATATAGGATTTAATGGAAAAGATTTATGGGAAGTTAAATTAGATCTTGCTGATAAAAAAGCAGATTTAGATCCTGAATTAACGTGGGGTAATGTAAAAAGATCTGATTTGTATGGAAAATCATTTTTTATAGAAGTTAATCCTTCTACAACATCAAGATTACTAAGATCATATCCTAAAGATGTAGTAAGCAGACAATTATTTTCTGATCTATATAATGGTAAAAATATACCATTAAGTCCAACTTTGTCTTCACATGGTTTTGATTTGACAATGATTCCTGATCAAGCTGATCCAAACAATATTATAGTTTCAGGTTCAGTTTCAACAAGAAATAGAAATACAGGTAGTTTTGATCAAAATCCTATTGAATTGATATTTCCTTTAATAGGTGATAAAGCAAAAACACCACAAGAAATATATGATTATTTAACTCAAGAAGGAGTAAATCATATTAAAAACAACAATGAAAATTTGCGTCAATATAATCAAAAATTTAGTAACTAATGCCTTTTGATACAGGACTATTTGATGAAGTGCAACAAGCACCATCTCCAGATATAAGTAATACTATAAATTATAATCCACGCCCTATAGAACAACCATCTTCTGTAGAAGGATCTACTTTTGAACAAAGAGCGCAAGATTTTATTAATAAACCTTCATCTTTAGCTGCACAACAACAAACATATACTTTTAATTGGGACGCAACTAACGCTAGTAGATACGTAGGAAAAGATAATTATAATATATTAGGATTTGACCCTTCTTTAGGAGAAGAAAATGAACAAAGATATGCTCAAGCACAAACAACAGGACAAAAATTAAAAAATACAATAGGTGGTTGGTTGTCTGGTGCAAAAAATGCTTTTGTAAATCAGATAACATCATGGAAAGATACTGCTTCTATTTTTCAAGATCCTACTTTACAAAGTGCTTTTCATCAAGATGAACTAGAAGAAGTTTATAAAAAAAATCAACAAGATGAAAATCAATATGCTATATATCAAACAGAAGATGATAAAAACAGTTTCTTTTCATGGAATAATTTTTTAAAAGGTATTCAAGAAACAGGACCTTTAGTGGGATCTGTAACTGAAATGGGTGCTGAAATGTATGCAACAACAGCACTTATAACAGCTACTGCAGGTGCGTTAACTCCAGAAGTAATTGGTTTAGAAGCAGAAAGATTAACTGCACAAGTAATTAAAGAATCACAAGTTTTGAGTAAAACAATTGATACTACTTCTAATTTAAAAAAATCAATCGCTGCTTATAAAGAATCACCAAATTTTTTAAATAGTTTAGATGTTGCAAAAAATGCAATGTCTACTGGTGTTGGTGGTGTAGGTAAAGGAATTCAAGTTGCTTCTAAATTAGTTCCTTTTAGTAATACTTTAAATGTTTTAGGTCAGGGTATTTCTGATGCTGCTATAGGAACAGCAGATATTGCAAGATCAAGTGCAAGAGTACGTGCTCTTGCAAATGGCGTTGGTGCTGTATATGCTGATTTTAGAGATTTAAATTTAGGAATCTCAATGGCACAATCAAATGCCTCAAACACATATCATCAAATAATTCAAGACTATAAAGACAAAATAAGAAATACTGAAAATAGAGATCTAACTATATCTGAAACAAATGATATAGAAGCGAAAGCATTAGAAGCATCAAAAACAAATGGTGCTTTAGATGCTTTAGCTATGATGTATACTAATAAATTAGCATTTGGTAATATACTTACTCCTTCTAAATCTATTCAGGCTTTAATAGCACAACAAGGTGAAGGAAAATTTTTATCAATGATTGGTATTAATTCTGAAAAAATTGCTGAACAAACAGGTGAAAAATTATTTTTAAAAGATAAATATTTTACTTGGAGATCTTTAGTAGATGCAATACCTAGTAAAATTTCTCATGGCGCAGGTTTTGCATTAACAGTTGAAACTACTAAAACAATAGATGATGCAGCAAAAGCATTTTATGAATCTAAGTATGGAATTTCTAATGACAAATTATCTTTTGCCGATTCTTTAAAACAAAGTATAAATAATCAGTTTACACCAGACAATGCAAAAACATTTATATCTTCTTTTTTAACAGGAGCTATTGCAATGGGTGTTGTTGGTGAAGGTATTCGTGAGGGTTTTAAAAATAGAGATTACATAACAAACAGAGAACAATGGAAAAATCGTACAGAAGAAAATAAAAATAATGCTGCAGAATTTATACAAAAATTTAATGAATTTTATAAAGACCCTACTTCTTCAATAAGAGATCATTTAGCACAACTTGCTGAACAATCTCATTATGATTCTTTTTTAAAAGTAGCTGCAGCATTTAAAAATAACAAACTATTTAATGATCTACATGATGATTCATTAAGAAGCTTTATTATACCGGCAATAAAAAATGGATATGCAGATGTATATTTAGATCATCTAAGAGATTTTACACAAAATCTTAGTGCAAAAGAATTATTTGAAAAATTTCATCCAAATATTCCATATGAAGGAAATGAAGATTTAACAGTTTCTTTTCAAGAACATATAAATGAATTTCAACAACGTGCAAAAGACATAAATTCTATTTACAAAGAAGTTTATAGAAAATTTCCAAATCCACACAATCCTTTTAAATATAAAGAAGGTACTGAAGAAAGGGCTACAGAAATGGGAAATTATCTTGCATTTCAACATGCTATAGATTCTGTAGTTTGGAATAAAGATATTGCACAAAGGGGTGTTGAAAGACAAACAATCTTATTTAATGGTAAAGGATCTGATAAAGGTATTCGTGGTATGGATGCTTTTAAACAGCTTTCTTTTTCAACAATGTTTAACTTTACTCAAGAAGATGCTATTAAAGGTTCTATAGAAACATTAAAAGCAGAATCTGCAGCAGAAACTAATTCTGTAAAAAAAGCACAGATTGATAAATTAATAGACGCACATAATGAATATTTAACTCATTTATCAAAATACAAAGAAGAATATAATAATACGTTAGCTATAACAGATGCTAGTAAAAAAGATATTACTATACAAGCGTTAGATGAAAAATATTCTAAACTTTTAAAAGAACCCTTTTCACAAACAGTAGATGCACAATTAAAAGAATCAGGAAGAGTATTATCTCCTTCAGAAAAAGAAAGTGCTATATCAAAGTATTTAGATTATTATAAATTAGATGTTGAATCTAAAGGTCAATTGAAATTAGCAAATATTATAACTGATTCACAAGGTAATTGGGAGGAGTATTCAAAAATTTGGAAAAATGCCTTTAAAGAACATGTTGAACAAACAAAACAAGCCGAAGAAGACAAACAAAATATAACAAAAGAAAATAATGCTAAACAAAAAGGATTATTAGGAACAAGATATTCTAAAGATGGTAAAATATTTGAAGTATCTGGTGTTGACGATAAAGGAAATATTATTTTAAAAGAAATTAGTAATGATCCAAATGTAAAAACAAATTCAAAGATTTCTATAACAAATGAAGAATTTGAAAAAAATTATAAACCTAATGAAATAATCATACACACTTATGATCCAAAAAATCCAAAGTCAATTATTATATCTGATGTACCATTAAAAGATGGTACTACAACTAATAGAACAATTACTGAAGGAGATTATTTTGTAGGTGATGCAAACGAAATAGAAAAAGGATTATCATATAAAGGAGAAGCTGTAAATATAAATACTAATGATAAAATAAAAATTGTTGGTATTTTTAAACAAAATGGCAAAGATATGTTAATGGTTCAAATTAATAATGATCAAGCATATCCTATAGATGCACATAAATTTATTGAAGAATCTATAAAAAGAAATTGGGTAAATTACAAAGATTTAAATACAAATCAAAAAGTATTTTTAAATTATCGCAATCAAAACATAAGATATAGAATATGGAATGATGCTGAAAAAACATATGAAAATGTAGATGCTAAAGTACAATTAGCTGACGATAAAAAAAATCTTTATGTTGTTTATAAAGATCCAACAACTAATGAAGAAAAAAGAAAAATCTTTAATGAAAGAGATGTCTTGTATTCTTCAAAAAACAGATCTTTATCTGAAATTGAACACATAGCTTCAATTGAAAGACAACGTAAATTAGAAGAAGATTTTCAAATACAAAAAAATCTTTTTGAATCACGCATTATTCAAAATGAAAAAGAACTAGAAGAAATTTCTCAAAGAAGATCTCAAAAAGAATCTCTTTTGCAAGAATTAGAATCTAGAACTAAATCTATGAAAGATGAAATAGATTCTTTGTTAAAAAAACATGAACAAATAACAAAAGAATACGAACAACATCTTTATAGTCAACAAAAATATCCAGAAAAAGGATTTAAGAAAAAATATCTTGCTGTTATTAAAGAACAAGCAAAAGAAATAAATACACATATAGAAAATTTACAAAATCATCTTTTAGAATTAGAAAAAACACACGAACAAGAAAAACAAGATTTACAATCTTTAAAAGACTTACAAAAGAATTTACATTCTTCTAAAGAACTTTATTTAAAAGCATTAGATGAATTAAATACTACAGGAGATGCTTTTGAAAGAAATGGTGAAGAAACATTATATAATGCTTTAGAAAAACATCTTGAAGATGTAAAATCATCTCTTATTTCAAGACCACAAGTTCAAGAAAGAATAGAACAATACATAGAAGATACTGACTATCAAATTCATTTAGCTAATATGAATATTGATCATCTGCAAAAAATGATAGATGATAATAGAAAATATTTGGGTAAAGTTAATGATATTAAAGATCTTTATGAACGAGTTGTAAAAGCAGCTACAGATGAAAAATCATTAAAGAATTTTTTAGTTGATCTAATGTATAACGGTAATGCCGAAGAACGCAAATTTGCAACAAATATGCTTTCTGAACAATATCGTGCAAAACAAGATTCTAATAGAGATTCTTTTGTAAATATTGAACCAGATGAGTTTGATGTTCAAGCACAAGCAGCAAGATTGTTTGTACAAAAAGTATTATTAGAATCTGGAAAATATCAAAAAGAATTAGAACAAACTCAAAAAGAAAAACAACAATTACAAGAAAAACAACAACGTCTTTTAGAAGAACACCAAAAATTGCGTGAAATTTCAGATATAAAAGATAGAATTGATTTTCTTAAAAAATTAAATGACGTTTTTTCAACTTTACCTAAAGAAGAATTGCAAGAAATAAAAAACAATATTTCTTGGGATACTGAAAAAACAGCACATAATAATGAAAATAAAGAATTTGTAACAGAACAAACTCCACAATCTTCTGAAGAAGATAGAGGATTTTTAGATAACGTTTTTGATTATAGTTCAGATAAATATGAAGTAAGACCTGTGTTTAATGCAAATCAAAAACAATTAAGTATTGTTGTTGGTAGAAATTATCATCCTGAACATTTAGAACTTCGTGATGATCAAGGAAATATTGTCAGATTCAGAATTAAAAGAAATAAAACAAAAGAACTTCTTCTAGAAAATGATCGACTTGCAATTTTAGATAAACAATCATATACTCCTGAAGATTTAAAAAATCATTACAATATTTTAAGAGCACTTGCTAAAAATGAAGAAATACTATCGAGTCCTTTTAAAGAATCTAAAGTATATCTTATAGGAGATAAAGAGTATACTGTAACCAGATATGATAATGATCAACAATTAAATGAGCGTGAAAAAAATGCCGAAGCATACAAATTTAATGCTGATGTAGATACAACAAATAATAAAATAAAATTATTTGTAGTAACTAAAGATACAGAACAAAATCAAGAATTATTAGAAAAATTTCCTTGGTTAAAAGATGTTCGTAATGAACAGGCATATCATGATGATATTAAAGTAATTTATGTAAATGAAGAAAACAAACCTGTTGATATAAATGGTAATGTAATAGAAAATCCAACAAGTGAAAATATTATATATAGATCTTTACATGGTAATGATGATTTATTAGAATCACCTTTAGATAATGAATTTAATAAAGAATCTTTTTTAAAGTCAGAAGCATGGCGATTGTTAAAGCAAATGTTTGTTTTTCAAAAAGATAGTAAAGGACAATATTTAGATCAACAACTTCAACAAGCTTATGATGAATTAAAAAGATTTAGAGCACAAAGAGAAAAAATAAAAGAAGACGCAAAATCAGGATTAGTTTCTATTCCTATAAAAGGAAAAACTGATGGGTTACCAAACAGATCAGAAAAAAATACTGAAAACAAAAGAACTAAATTATCTATTACAAATTCTTTAATAAAAGATGGTAATTGGGGAAATCCTGTTGCTCCTAATGGTCTTCCTATAAAATTAAAAATTGCAAATAAAAAAGATAACGATACTAAAAATGTCAAACCAGGCAGATTAGTATTAGTAAGAGAAGATGGTTTAAAATTTCCTGTTAATAACAGAGCTTTTTCTGAAGAAGAAAAAACAAATATTTTAAATGCATTAAAATATTATGCAAAGTATAAAGAATATTTGTCGAGTGATGCAAAAAAAGAAAGATTAACATCTTTATATGGTGAAGAAAGAGCTAAAGAAATAATTAATGATTTAAATAAAATTGAAAAATATTTAAATGCAGTAACATTTTGGGGTGCACCTTCTGAAAAAGATTTTGTTGAAGGAAAATATGGTAAAAATAGAATTTGGGTTATAAATGGAAAATTATACCGATCTTTTGGTAAAGATGGTAAATTAGATTTTATGTCAATGCCTTTTGAGCCTTCTGAAATAGATAAAAACAAAGACTCTTTATTAGAAGGAATGTTTCATCAAGTAAACGATAAATTCCTAAGTTCAAATGATCCATATATTGATCTACATGTAGAAGAAACAAGTAGTCCTAAAAATGAAAAAAATAATTTTTATGATTATCAATTAAAACAAAACTTAGAAAATGTTTCTGAAGGTGGAGATGTTTATGATAATTATTTGCATTACATTTCTGTAAAAAAAGATAATAATGGAGTACCTGTATTATATACAGATTTAATTGAAAATTTAAAGCCAGAAGCAAATGGAAAAAATAATTATGAATCAAATTCTTTGCATCCTGTTTTAAAACAAGTAAATTTGACATATGATTACAATGAAGGTGGTTATAAACCAACTCCACAAGAAATAAAAAGAGAAACTAAACAAGCAACTCAACAACCACCTAAAACAAAAGTTAAAGCAAAACCTGAAACTAAAACAAAACAAGCTGAATCTAAACCTTCAGAAACAGTATCTGTAACAAAACCTTCTAATGAAATAGATTGGGATCAAAATGAAAAATTAGTAGGTACTAAATTTACTATACAAAAACCTAAAGGTTTGCAAAATGCTGAAATAATAAGTTATAATGAAGAAAAAGATAATTTTGAATATAAAATTCAAGAAACAGGAGACATTGGTGAAATGTCTAAAAAAGCACTTTTAGAAAACAAAAACGGAAAGTTTAATGTAATAACTTCAGAAGTTGCTAAACAAGAAACAGTAGAAGAAAAAAAACCTGAAGAAAATATAAATATTCCAAATAATATTGTATCTTCGCAAAGTGAAGTTCATCCTGTCGATGAACCTGTAATTGCTACTGATAATGGAAGTGCAATAGAATCATTACAAGAATCTTCAGATTTTCCAAAAGAAAATTTATCAGAAAAAGAAATTGATGAATTAAATAAACACCAGTCTTGTGATAATAATATTATTGAAATATAAATAAACAAACATGTTATTTGATAATTGTAATCCCGGAATTGAAAAATCATTAAGTACCAAATTATCCAGAGTTTCGCCACTTGTTAAAAAAGAAGTGGTAGAAGGAATTGTGTCTCTTATATACGATCATCTTGAAAAAGATGGTAAAAGTATAGATGATCTTTTTAAATCTATAGATAATCAAGAGCTTTATTTAAATAAAGCATATAAAGAATTTACAGACAAAATAATATTTAAACCTGGTGGTTTAAGTACTTTGATGAAAGCGTATGACATAACAAATCTAAGAGATAAAGCACAACATGAAAAACTTTTAAATCTTTTAGAAAAAAAATATATAGGCTTACGGCAAGATTATAATATTATTGATCAAAAACAACAAATATTAAATGGAATAACTTCTTTTTTTAGAAAAATAGGTTTGCGTGCAGATTTTGAATCTCCAGAAAATATGGTAGAATCTTTTAATAAAAGAGAAGCCGATAGCGCACAAAAAGAAAACTATCTTAAAGATCCTATATCTACAGATCCAAAAACATTTTTAAAAAATAATGTTAAATTTTTACTATCTACTTTGCCTGAAATGAGATATAATTCAGAAGGGCTTTTAGAAAGAAAAACAGGTTCAAATTATGGATTAACTTCTGTAGTAGATTTTGCTAAAGTGCAAGCAGTTTTATTGCAAACACTTTCAGGAAAAACAAATATTAAAGACATGTTTGATGAATTAGATAATAAATATCTAATAAATAATAAATACAAATATGGATACGAGTGGATTGCAGAACTTAAAAAAAGATTAAAAGTAGATAATATTGTTACAAATGAAAACGAATTGAGTTTAAAAACTGCTTTTGAAGTAAGTTATTCCACCAACAAATTAAACGTTACTAAATCAATAGCTAATGAAGATGGTCTGCATATGGTAGACCCTGTTTTAAGAGAAAATAATGTTGATATACGATCTATTTGGGAAAATAATGTTAAAAGCAAAATTGATCCGAATGATGAAGGAGAATTATTTTTTAAAAATAACAACGGCAAATTAGTTGTAAACAAAAATAAAGAATATAATCATTTCATAGATAATAAAGGCAACAATACATTACAAGATTCTTTAACTAAATTAAAATACATTGGTATTGATTTTGGTGTTCCTGCAGAAAATTTAATTCCTTATGAAAAAGCAATAAATGAATCTTATCAAGCAATATCACAACTTTTTAAAGAAAATAAAATAAAAAGTTTTTCTGATTTATTTGAAAAAAATACTGTTTTAAGCAGAATAAATGATTTGTTAAATGTTTATAAAAAAATAAATACTGGTGAACAAACAGCATCTTTTTTAACATCTGAAGGAGAACTTGCATATTCTATTATAGAACAATCTACCGCTTCTAAAATATTTGATTCAATAAATAATGTTAAAACAAAACAAGAACTATTTGAATTATTTCCACATTTAAATAATAATCCTTATGTAAAAAATTCAGAGTTTTTACGTAATGGTGGTAATTATTTTGATGCGAATGGAAACAGAACACAAAAAGTATTTAAATATGTTCTTGTAAATGGAATGAGTGTTAGTGATAGTATTTTTGGTAAAGGTACTGATTCATTATCTTTTACAGATCGTATTGGTCAAGAAATTGCATATATATTAGGATCAGGAAAAAATCAAGAAAAAGTATTTTATATTGGTATAAATTCAGATAAATCAAGAGAGATGGCTTTGAGTGTTTCAAATCCAATAATATCTTTTGATAATATAGATTCTGGTTTAGAAAGAATGCAATTCATCAAATATTTAAATGATGAAATGGATACTGCTTTTCAAGAAATATTAAATTCTTCAAATATAAAAGATTATAAAAAAGGAGTACTTGATTTTGGTTATTTTAATACAATATTAAGTCCTGAATTAAAAGCATCTTTTAAAGAAAAAGTATTGGGTTTAAATAAAGACTCAAAAAATACTTATCTTGAAAATGCAACAGATAAACAAAGAGCTGAAGTCATAAATGATTATCCAAATCTTAAAAAATTTTGGCTTGAAAAAAATCAAAAACAACTTGACACTCAAATACAAAAACACATAAATAAAACAGTAAGTGATTATTTTAATTATTTACTTGATGAAGGTGTGTTTACAAAAAAAGGAAATTCCTATTCTACAGATTATATAGAAAATAGAATTTTTTCAGAATTGTTTTATAATCATGTTGATCCTAAAAAATTAAGCAAAGATCAAATGGAAAAAGTAGTAAAGTTTATTACTTTGAATTATGAATTTATAAGACAAGAACAAAATAAATTAATTTATGGTCACCCTGCTTTATATAAAGATTTTGCAAAAAGGGGTGCAATGCCACAAGCACCAAAACAACATTGGTCTTTAGATAAAGAATCTTTAAACTTTTTAGATCAACATTTTCCAAGATTAGATGGTAGAAAAGACACTGAAAATCAATTTGTAAGATGGCATTGTTATGCTGAACCAAAATTTTATCAAGAAGGCTACAAAGAAATATATACAAACATATTTAACATTCTTAGTAAAACACAAAAAGATACATCTAATCTAGAAAAAAGTTTAGGTGCAAATTTTACAAAAAATAATGATGGTACTTATTCTTTTAAAAATCTAATATTAGATAAAGAAGGTAAACCAACAGGTCAAATAAAAAACTGGTTAGGAATAGATGGTGCTGATGGTCAAGGATATATAATGCATGATTTTTATTGGAGAAATCGCATTTTACGTTCAGACATGGATCCTAAAGATTGGGATTTATTTAAGTATGAGCGTGCATATGAAATTGTAAAAAGAAGTGAATTACCAAAAGATCATCCAGGTTATTTAGATTATCAAAAAACAAAACCTGAATTATATAAACAATCTTTAGAAGATCTAGAAAATTATAAAGATATAGATGCTGTAAAAGGTTCTGAAAAACCTCAGTATTTTGGATATGCTAAAAAAACAGGTATTACTCATACAGTAGCATTAAAAATGTCAGTAAGACCTTTGTCATGGATTGATGTTGAAGGTACTTCAATGGAGAATGTTTATTTAGCGCATCAAAAAGCAAAATCAGATATTTTTGGTTTTGAAAGTGCTCAGAAAATAGGAATTCAAATAAATCAAGACGGTTCATTATTTCCATTTTATAATGAAGATGGAGAATACAACAATCAAGTGCCGGTAGCACAAGATTTGTATCCACAATTTTATGGTAAACAAACAGAAGTTCCTGTTGAAAAAAGGCATGTTGTAGGTAGTCAAGTATTAAAAATAATAATGTCAAATACAGATGAAAAATATAAACCTGTAGTAAAAGATTATATTGATACTTTAAATAAAATGTATGATCTTGCTAAAAAAGATGTTTGTGATACTTTAAGTTTAGAAGTACATACAGATCAAAATGGTGAAGAATATTATTCTACTAAAAATAATGCAAACACATTTATAAAAACACTTGCAGATAAAGCAAATGATTGGGGAATTTCTCAAAATCAAATAGATTCTTTGGCTGCAACAAGAGATCCACAAACAGGAAATTATGTAATAGGTACTAAATTAGATGCCCTTCCTTCTAGAGAAAGAATCGAAAACATGGTTTGGTCTATTATTAATAAAAAACTTGTTAATCGAGAATTATATGGTGTTCCTGCTGTTCAAATATCTTCTTTAGGTACAGAACGCAAAGGATCTACAAGAATGGCATATTGGGATGAATCTAAAAAAGATTATGTTGAATATAAAAAAGAAGACAATAAAAGACTAACTCCTCAAGAAAAAAAGAGTTTAAGAATCATCGCTAATAAAAGTTTAGTTCCTTATATTGAAAATGGTCAGGTAAAATCTCCAAAATGTGTTACAGTATGGCCTTATAAAGAATTTACTCCTGAACAACTTGGTCTTGTTAAAGGAGAAGATAATTTGTGGCGTGATGTGCATGAAAATTTACCAAAAGAATTTTTTGAGGCATTGGGTTTTCGTATACCCACTGCTTCAATGAGTTCTATTGTTCCTCAAGAATATAGTGCTTTCTTTGATTCTAAAACAGGTGATGTTACAACAATTCCTCCGGGAGTAGTTGTTACTTCAGGTTCTGACTTTGATGTGGATAAATTAAATCAAATAATGTCTAAATTTAAAATCAAAGAAAAAAACTATGATTCTGAAGAATTTAGAAATTTAATGATTAAACATCTTGAAGAAAAAAATTATTCTGATCCTGAAGCAGAATTAGAAAAATGGGATACAAAAAACTTAGATAATTTAAATAAATCTTCTTGGACAGATAAAGGTTTTGAAAATTTTGCAGAACAAGGAATTGATTTACCGGGTTCTGTAGAAAGCTATGCAAAAGGTAATGAAAAACTTTTAAAGTTTTTTAAAGATATTAAAGAAGGATTACAAAAATACAATGAACTTTTTCCAAAAAATGCACCACGAATAGAATATGTTTCTGATGAAAACACAATGGATGGTTTACAAAACAGATTGTTAAAAAATATGAGAACATTATTATTAGCACCTGAAAACTATGCTAGTATGATGTCTCCTACTTCTATGGGTGTTTTAACAGAAATGGCAGATTTTGTAGAAAAAAAGAAAGGTATTGTAAACGAAGAAAATAATAAAACAGCGATACAACAGTTAAAAACTTCTCAATATTTAAGACATTTATATCTTACTGCAAAACGATTGGTAGGTATTGGAGCAAGAGGTGTAACAATGCATACAATGTGTCAACAATCTGACGTATATCTTACAGGAAAGTATGATAGTGAAAATTTGCATTTTTTATACGCACCAAGTAAGAAAAAATATATATCAGGACAAAGCAAAGAATCATTAAAAAAAGATATAAATATAATTTTTCCACATGTTAATGAAAACGGAAGAATCAAATTGGGTTCTAAATATGATGTAACAGGAAGATTGATTTCTGTAAGTCTTGATAATGCTGTGCAAGCATCTGTAGACGGTGCTAAAGAACCTGCTTTGGCTAAACTAAATATTAATGATGAAACATTTGCTCCATATCTTTACTTAGTAAATAAAGGTGTTTCTCCTGAAAATCACGCAGCATTATTTTTCCCACAACCTATATTAGTAGATTATGTTAAAAACATTGCTATTAATAATAGATTATTAAATAAGGTAAATGAAGATTCTTTTTACAGAAATCAAATTTTTTGGAAAACTGCTTCACAATATTATGATAACGGTAAAACATGGGATGAATATATTAAACATACAAATGAAGAAGTGTCTTTAAGCAATGAAATAGAAAACACTTCTTACAGAGAAGAAGAACTATTAAAAGAATTAAAATCTCAACTTTGGGAAAGTATTAATACAAAAAACAATACTATTCAATCAATGTTAGATGATATTAATTCTACAAGAGATGATTACAAATCTATTTCAAAAGAAACTTTAATTTCTAATTTGACAAACACTTCAAAAGATAAAAATTGGGATCAATTAAATATGTTGTTTGCTTATGAAGAATATAAAAAGCAATCACAACAAGAATTTAATTTTAACAATCTTATTAACATAGATACACAAAAACCTAAAACATCTGCTTCAGATAGATTTAGACAAAGAAATTATGAAAAAGTAAAAGAACAAGGATTCATAGAACCAGAATCTATTGATTGTTTATTTAACAATACTCAATTAGGAGTTTTACGTAAAAACTTATTGTCTTTACAACCTGTTTTAGAGAATTATTTTATTTCATCAAATTCTGATGCAATAGCTTTAACAGAAAGAATTTTTGATAAAATAGATAATATTTATACAACTTCTGACGAAAAAGAAAGATATATAAATAAATTTTTAAGTTTTAGTATTGCTCGTATTTTGCAAACACATAATACTAACGGAACTACTTTGGCAGAAAATTATGAAAAAATGCTTTTTGGTGAAAATTCAGTTGCAAATATTTTAAAAGAATTGAAAAGCAATCCTAAAGTAATGTCTAATCCAAATGCAAAAGTATTAAAATCGTTACAATATATATTTAATGAAGATCCTTCAAAGCCTTCAGGAATTCGTTTATATAAAGCATCATCTGATAGTTATGAAATAAATGATCTTACAGATTCTTTAATAATGTTGCATGATGCTTTACCACAATCTAAATATAAAGATTGGGTAAAAAATTTAGGTATTTATAGTATTATTCAAAATGGAATGCAAGGAACAAGATCTTCTATTCAAAAGATCTTACCACATGAAATTTATTCTGAAATGGTCGGCAAAATATTAGACACATGGAAAAATAAAATAAAAGATCCTGAAGAATTTCAAAAAGAAATAGAATTAAATTATAAACAATTTCATCAATTAAACTATAACGATCAAACATTAGTTCCAAAATTTACTAAAAAATCAAAATATACTCCTATTGGAGATGGTAGTGTTGTTGCATTTAATTCTGAAAATTCTATAACAAAGAATGATTATATATGTAAGTATGATCTTCGTAAAGAACTTACTACAGAACAAAAAAACAAAAATACAGATGCCGGTGAAGCATATAAAAATTTTGAATTAAAACTATATGAAAAAATTCCTGATCTTGGCACTTCAAGCGTTTATTATAAAAGAATAAATATTCTTGGTGAAAGAGGAATGTTTAACGAAGTATATCCTGAAGATAATACTAAATCTTTAGTAGAAAAAAATAGTTATTTTGATGAAAATAATCCTAGAATAACAGCTATAATTGATTCTTTAAAAGAAAGAATAAATAAAGAAAAAGCATTACAAATAACTCCAAAAGTTACTGAAAATGTTGTACCTTCGCAACAAAGTCAAAAAATGAAAAATCACGCAATGTCCTATAAAATGGCTGCTTCTGAAAATCTTATAGGTAGAGACACTTCTACTGTAGAACTTACTGAACAAGGTAAAAGAACAGCTACTACAAGGAGTTTTCCATTAGGTAAAGTAGGGGATATAATAACTTTTGAAAACAGACCTGCTCAATACAGGATTACAGGAGTGCATCGATTAACCAAAGAAGATGTTACTAACCCAGAGTTTATAAAACAATGGTCTCAAAAAGAACAATGGACACCAGAACATTTTCAAAAAGTATTAGGCGGTTCTACAGTTCATATAGGTAGTTATCAGACAAGTTTTGAAAGAGTTAATGTACCTTCGCAACCTATGGAAAAACAATCTATATCTGCTACAAAAACAACAATAGATGATAATAATTTAAAAAAGATTTATGATGAAAAATATAAAAACGAACAAAATCCAAAATCTTTTGAAGAATTCAAACAAAAAGCAATAGAATTACACAATGCTTTACAAAAAACAAATGAACCAATAGAAAATATTTTAGAAAAAATTAAAACTTGTATATAATGGGTTGTCCTGTAAAAAACAAAGAATATTTAGATCTTGAAAATAGTTTAGGTGAAGGAAATGCACTTGCAGCATGGCATCTTAATGGAGAAAAAACACCTACTTTAGATCAAGCAAATAAATTACTTGATTCAAAAAAACTAAATGTTATTCATCATGGAGAAACATTAGAAGATATACAAGATAAAAATTCAGGTGATAATCCAATTGGTCTTGCACCAAAAGGTATAAAAGAAACTACTGAAACAGCAAAAACAGAAGATGCAAAACAATTAAGAACAATTTATAGTTCTCCAACAGTTCGTGCACAAGAAACAGCAGAAATATTAAAAAAATATAATGGTGCAAATGTTGTTACAGTAGAAGGATTAAAACCTTGGAATTTAGGTAAATTTCAAAGCAGACCTACTAAAGAATTTCCTGAAAAATTTTATGTTAAAAATCCTGATATACAAGTGCCCAGTGGAGAATCTTTTAATGAATTTTATAACAGATTTACAAATGCTGTACAGAGTTTAAGAAATATTGCTACAGATGAGGCAATTCTTACCCACTCAAAAGGAATAAATATTTTACGTGCTTTAGAATCAAATTATGGTGATTTTAAACCTGAAGATTATTTTAAACATGCTTTAAATGCTGATTCTCAAGATCAATTTTTAAACATAAAACAATTTAATCAAGGTTCGGATAATGATTTAAAAATAGATCAAAAAAGAGATACTAATACTATTTATCATAAATTAACTTCAGATCAAATTCAAAATGTAGATAAAGATTTAAATAACACTATAATTAAGTTTTTAGAACCTTTTGGAATAAAAATACAAGATATTGATGATTTTAAACAAAGATTTGGGTTAGATAGTTTTGGTGTTGCAGATGTTTTAAATAAAATCATATATCTTAATAAAAATAATCCTGCAAAATTAGATACTATTCCACATGAAGCAGCGCATATTATAACAATGTTAATGGGAGAAAATCATTTTGTTTTAAATGAATTAATGAAGAATATTCATTTGTGGTCTGGTTATGAAAATATTAAAGATCAATATGGAGATTTATATTCTGATGAACAACATGTTCGTAAAGAAGCTGTTGATCAGTTAATAGCAAAATGTATTGTAGATAAATGGCAAATAAAAAAAGATGAAAAAAACGCATCTCTTTTACAAAGAATTATAAACAAAATAAAAGAATTCTTTGATAGTTTTACAAACAGAAATTCTCTTGAAGCTAAAGCAGGTTCAATTGCAGAATCAATATTAAAAGGTGATCGTTCAATTATTGATAATAAGAATATAGAAGATTTAAAACCAAATGATATAGAAGAAGATCCTTCACAATATTTATATCATCAAGTATTTACAGACGTATTTCAAAACAAAGGAAGATTTAAATATAAAAATACAGTACCTATAACACCTGAAGATTCTATAAATAAAATATTAAAAGAACAAAAAAATCTACATTTAGATGATAGTATTATTGATGATCCTAAAGATAAACTTTTTGGTCAAAGAAGGCATACTTATTCGGAAGATGTAAATGGTGAAAAAAAACATTTTGCTTCTTCAGTAACATCTACTATAGATAAACCTTTTAGAGCAAAAGAAAATCCTGAATTAGTACAAAAAAACTTAGATATTGCACAAGCAGGTACAGACATACACAAAGATATAGAAAACTTATTAAGATCATATTTAAATCCTGATGGTACTATAAGAAAAAATGGTCAAATAGAACCTTTAGAAAGAATAAGTCCTGAAGAAACCTATTATAAATTAGCTAATTTTGTACATGAAATCATAGAACATTATAAAAATGAAGATGTTATAATAATTCCTGAAGCAAAAATTGCAGATAGAGATTATTTTGATGAAAAAAAGAAAAATGATTTTTCTAAAGGATTTGGTTTAGCTGGTACAATAGACTTACTTGTTATTTATAAAGATGGTTCTTATGATAAATATGATTGGAAATCTATAGCAAGTCTTTCCAAAGAAGGTTTGGATGAAGGTCGTAAAAAATCTTTTACTGAACAATCTAATAAATTAGCAGATATTTTAGCTAAAACTTATGGTCTTAAAGATAGGAGAGTTGACTTAATGGTACCTTTAAAATTGGAAGGAGAACATGTTGATGATGAAAATGGTGTTGCAAGATTTATACCAAAAGATATTAAAATATCTTCTTTTAATTTTGAAAATCTTGAAGATGAAGATGCTTATTTAAGACCACATATTGTGCATTTTTATCAAAGTGATAATGAACAAATACAACAAACACTTGACAAATTAAATAATTTGTATAAACAACAAGTACGTAATTTTAATAAAATGTCTAATAGTGAAAAAACAGCTATTGAAATACGTGCAAAAAAAATACAAAATGCTGCTTATAAGATTGCTTTTAGAAAAGATCTTAGTGGTTTAACAGATTATATTTATTCAGAATTACAAAATGCAGCAGCATCAATAGAAAAATTAAATAAAGGTGATAAAGATATAAATCTTTCAAGATTAATTGAAAGAATGAGAGCTATTCAAACTTTTGAAAAAGATTCTTTAAATAAGCAATATTTAGAACAATTAAAAGATAGTTCTTATACAGCAGAAGAATTAAATATTATTAAGAATAGAAAAAGCACTTTAGATGAATACGTTGGTAGGGCTGCTCGTGCAGAAAAATATTTAATAGAAGCTGCCATAAAAGAAACTCAAAAATTATCAAATCTTGCAAATTTAGGAAATATTACTACTCCTGAACAACAGTTGGATTTTACTCAAAGATGGGCTACTACACAAAGTCAAACTCAAATGAGAACTACTCAATTATTTACAAGATTATATTTTCAAGCAATAGAAACTTCTCGTGCAAATCAAGAAAAAGAATCACAACCTTTTATACAAAATGCAAAAGAAATAAAAGAAAAATATACAAACCCTATTAAAGTATTTAAAGAAAAACTTTTAAGAAAAGATTATAAGGGAAATTATCTTCTTATAAACAATTTTACAAAAGAATTTTTTAAAGCCAAAAAAGAAATGGCTTCTATGCCAACAGACATAATGAAGTCTTGGTATGAAAATAATACTGTTTTTGATAGAACTCGTTACGAAAATGATTTAAATAAAAAACAAACATCTTTAAAAGAAATGGTTGATTCAAATCAAATTACAAAAGATGAAATGGATCAAGAGTTAGAATTATTTGTTAACAAATACGATGTTGGTAAAAATTTTGAAAATCCAGAGGCTATAAGAAATGGCGCATATGGTAATAAATATTTAATAGGTAATGAGAAATGGTATTCTGAAGAATATAAAGAAATACTAAAAACTCCAGAATTACTTTCTTTATATAATAATATGATTGCTTTTAATAAATCTCTTGCGCAAGAAGGTTTAATAGAAGATCATCAAATATATACATTTTTTCCTTCTGTTAGTACAAAAATGATGGAAGCAAAAATGCAAGGAGAAAATATAAATGCTGTAGATAGAGTATGGGAAAAATTATCTAATTCCAATCAAGAATTAAATAACAAAAAAGATGTAAATCCTTTAACAAATGAAGAATGGCGTGAATTAAAAATGCCTTTTTTACATGCTTCAGATGACGCTTCGTCACAAAATGTAGACATTACAAAAGTATATACTCAAACAATTGAATCTTTTGAAAAATATAAAGCATTAAAAAATATAGAAAATAATGTAGAAAAAATTATTATTACTGAAGAAAATAAAAATGTATTAGTTCCTTCTAAGGGAGATGCGCCTAGTCAAGAAGCATTTAATAAAACTAATGCTGCTCTATTAAAAGAACTTGTAGATTTACAAATGTATGGTAAAGTACAAGATTTTGACAATTCAATAGATATAGCACCTCAAATAAATAAAGTTATATCTAAAATACCTATTGTAAATAAATTAGTGCATTTAGATGAAAATAGAAAATTGTCAACTCAAAAATTAATAAATTCTGCTATTCAGTATAATACTGTTGTTGGTCTTGCCTTTAGAATAAAATCAATATTGTCAAACATTGTTGGTGGTGAAGGTAACATTAGTTTTCAAGGTAAATCAGGTTTGTATTTCAACGATAGAATGATCAAAAATACTTACATGAAATTAGCTACAAATGATTCAAAAATGAAAGCAGCCATAAAGTATTTTGATTTTCGCATGGAAAGTCATCTTGGAAAAGAATTATCTAAAGAAGCACAAACTACAAAAAAAATACCAAATCCAACAGATATACTTTTAATCGGTCATAGAAAAGGAGATGAATTGGTTGAAAATCATGTTGGTGGTTCTATATTACAAATGTATAAATTAGATGATTCAGGAAATATTGTAAATATACGACAAGAAATTTTGCATAAACTTTCTGCTGAAAATAAAACTATTTCTGATAAAGATCTTTTAGAAGCGGTTACTGAAGAAAGTAAAAAAAGTTCATTATATGCAACAATGAAATTAGATAAAGACAATAATCCTTATTGGGAAGATTCTAAAGGAAATAAAATAGATTTAGATAAAATTCCAACAGACAAAGATGGTAATCCTACAGCAATAGAATCTCCATACACCCAAATGCGTAGAACAGCATTACAAGTTACTTATAAAGTATTGGGTAACATGAATCCTGAAGATAGATCTGGTATGCATACTTTATCTGTAATGAAAGCTTTTACAAGTTTTCGTAACTGGATACCCGGTCAGGTAGAATCAAGAACAGGTAAATGGAAATATGAATCTGCTACAGATACTTATTCTGTAGGTAGATGGCGTGAATTTTTTAATAATTTCTTTAGTGGTGAAGGCATCGGTGGATTTATGAAACATCAACTTTTATTAAGTTCTTTATTAGGCTCTGAAATAACAAATCCCGGTATAAGAGAAGCTGCTTATCGTAGATATGATCAAATTAAAGCAGATTTTGCAAAAAGAGGTCAAGATTTTCATATGTCAAAAGAAGAGTATTTTCATCAATCAGTTGGAATTATTAAATCAATGATGCGTGAAACAATGATTACAGCAGGTACATTGAGTTTGATGTTATTATCAGCATCTATTGCAAAACAAGTGCAAGATAAAAATGAAAGAGCACGACTTAATTTTGCTCATAAATCATTTGCAAAATTCTATAATGAGTTTTCATTTTATTATGATCCACGAGAATTTGAACAGTTATTTAATAATACCATACCAGCAATAGGACTTTTGAAAAACTTTAGGAACTTAATGACTAATGAATTTCAAGAAATATATGGTTCTGTAACAGGAAATAAATCCATGCTTAAATCAGCACATCCTACAAGAGAAGCTATTAAATTTATACCTGGTGCAAGTTCAATGGCTGAAATAATCTCTTTGTTTGATGAGGATTTTAGAAAATATATGGGTTATTCAGGAAATGTTGCAGGATATTTCTAAAAAATTTGGATAATTAATTTTAATCTTTTATCTTTGTAAAAAATTTATAAAAAAATGACAATTACAGATCTAAACAATGCTCTTAGTGCATTACAGACAGCACTTACAAATGCTCAAAATGAAATTGCAAATTTGCAATCAAACACTATTGTTTTGTCTCAAACAGAATCACAAAACATAGTAACAAGTATTGAAAACATAACAACAGGTATCAATACTATTACAACACAAGTAACTAATATTGTTACACCACCAACAGCGTAATTAACTACTTAAACCAATTAAAAAATGTCAGTAAGTACAAAAACAATGATGATTACAAGGTGTGAAACACGTTTACGTGATAATTCCACTTTACCAAGTTTTCGGATGATTCCAATTCATCACGATTGTCCTTTTCTTATGGCTGAATTTGATCCGACTAATTCACGTCTGGTAATTTTACATAAAGAAAAGAAAGAAGAGTTGCAAGCAATTCCTGCAATAAATGATTCAGGAGAATTTAAAAAAACAAAAACTGGTGCAACAGTTGTAGAACGAAGAACTATTCCAGAATGGTTTGAACTTCATATTTCAGATAATGAAGGAATAATAGATTTTATTAAGCATATGGCTATTAATCATGAAAATGGTAATTTGTATATGCCTTATATTTCTAAAATTCAACCTATCTCTAAAGGGATGGAAACACCACCTACAATTATTAAACCTTAATTTACAAAAACAATAAAGGGGCTTAAACGCCCCTTTTTTTATTTAAACATTTTTAGTATATTATATTATGAACAATACAACAAACATAATTTTAAAAAATTATAAGATCATTATATGGACTATTTTGATCATTTTTTTGACATTAACGGCAACTTTGCATTTAAAACCAGTCAATAAAATACAATCAATAACCACTTCAGCACATGATACTGTTATTGTTAAAAAAGATGCAAAAGGAAATGAATACGATCAAATAAATGAAAAATCATATTCTAAAGAAGACTTTAAAAAATATACAGACTCTGTAAAAAAAGTGTATAATGTTTCTAAAGTAGACGGTGTAGTTGTTTATGTAGATCGTGCAAAAATTGTACATGACACCGTAAAAATAACAATAGATTCAATAAATCACGAAATCTATGTAATAGATTCAAATAAATATTATATTAACTCTTTTTACGGAAATATCAAACAAGATACAGGTGTATTTAACTTAAAAATAGTTCCCGATACGGTACAATTAGTTTTTGGTAAAAAAACACATTTTTTAAAACCAACTGAAAATATCATAGATATGACACACACTAATAAGTTCATAAATACTTCTTTAGCAAATGCGTATACAATAAATGAACCAAAACCTATTTTAGATCTAGATGCTTTTGTAGGAATAAACCCTTTTAATCAAAAACCTGTATTTGGTATAGGAATTGGATTTCATATACTAAATGTCTATAGTAAGAAGTAATTTGGAAAATAAAAAAATAATTTGTATATTATAGTATAAAGTTAATTTTATGCCTAATAACTCATGTTTACAATATTTTGCTAAAAAAGATGCAATTGGATTTCCAATTGTAGGAACTTTACAAGGATTTAATCCTAATGTAAGCCTTCCTTGTGCAAATAAAGGTTGTGATTGGATAGCAATAGTTCCAAATCCTGTTCAACCAGCAGGTACTTCATCTATATGTTTGCACCCAAATAATTTGCGATATTTTTATCGTGTAGATCGAGGCAAACCACAACAAGTAGTTCCTAACTCACTTATATCATCTTATAATTTTCCTACAACTCCTACTGATGGATGTTGGCGAGAATTTCATAAATGGTGTTAACATTTTAATAACAATATTTAAATCCCACCTCAAATCATCTAATGAATTCTCATTAGAAAGATTTAAAAAAGCCCTCACAAAATTTATTTGGAGGGCTTAATTTTTTTATTTATTTTTGTAAAAAATAATAAATTATGTCAGAAAATTTAGAAAAAGTCCCTTCTCTTAAAAGAGATGCTTCGGTAGAAGTTGTATTAAATTATAATGATGCCGGTGCTATTGCACAAGCTATAATCATTATAACAAACAATTGGAAAAAATACTGTCCTGAAAAAATTGAATTGTTCAAAAAACAATTAGAAGAAAAAACTCCTTTTACAGACATTGAATACCATTGTTACATGATACTGGATCTTCTTTATAGAAGAATTTTAAAAACTGCTGTAGATTCAAATCAAGCAGACTTTATTGATGTAAAAGAAGCTTTTAATCCTTTAAGTTAATTTTCATTAAAAATGTAATCGTTAAGAGAATCCTCTATAGGGTTCTCTTTTTGTTTTCCGTCATCTAAAGATGAGTTATAAAAAGCATCGTCTATATTTTCTCCGTGATCATCTGCCATTAGATCTTGAATTTCTAAATCAAACTCATCGTCTGTAAGATCAATCATCATTATTGCAGGAATTTCTATTGTTTTGCCACTCGGTAATTGAAAAAGCATGTTATATGTTTTATATTAAAAAATTGTGTTTACAACACAAATATATAACATCTTTTTCAATTTACCAAATGTTTTATTAAAAATAATTCAAAGCTTTAGATATTATAGGTAGATTTTCTATAAATATCTTTTGGTTTATCTTCCAAAAGATTCAGTTCATATATAATCTCTCTAATAGATTTTAAAATGTTTTACATTTTTTTATTTTATGCATTATAAATATTGTAAATCACGTAATGTTTTTTCACGTAAAGCATCTTCTTCAGCTTCAAATCCATTTGAATTTGTTCTTGCATAAGAAAAAGCACCTATTTTTTCTAAAATTTCTGTAAATTTTACTTTGTTTGCAGTCCATCTAGAAGTATGTAATGAAATCAATAATGACTCAAGTATA